>Ga0111161_1054_pt1 | contig 34170 bp, 34 predicted proteins | sample DeeMarSeWOR28_12_FD_80264 | JGI IMG/M metagenome (GOLD analysis project Ga0111161, IMG submission 80264) | Nitrospira bacterium SG8_3
AGGGTGACCATCCCTCAAGGTGTGAAAGAGGGCTCCAAGGTGCGGGTGGCAGGCAAAGGGGAGCCAGGCCTTAACGGTGGTCAACCTGGAGATCTTTACCTGGTCATCCACATCAAACCCCACCCTTTTCTGAAGCGCGAAGGGGACAATCTGTACATGGAGGTTCCTGTCACTGTTCATGAAGCCATGGCGGGCGGAAACATCAATATCCCCACCATAGACGGCCAGGTCAACGTTAAGGTGCCCCCAAAGAGTCAGGGCGGGCAGACACTCAGGTTGAAAGCAAAGGGTGCTGTCAATCCCAAGACAAAGAAAAGGGGCGACCTCATGGTGAAGCTGCTCGTCAAGGTTCCCCAGACAGCGGACAAGGAGATTTTGGAAGCGGTTGGAAAGATGGACAGATATTATAAGGAGGACCTGAGAAAGGATATTCGGCTGTAAGTAGGGCCGGACCGGGATTTATGAAGAACCGCGCCTGAATGTTTCCTGGATCTCCTGGGCAAGGTCTTCCAGGATGGCATCAAACTGCCGTCTCATCTCGACCATGTTTTGTCTCATCCGAAGAATGACCTCAACCCCTGCCAAATTAACACCCATATCCTCCACGAGGGCTTTCGCGAGATGCAATCGCTCCAGGTCACTGGGCGTGAACAGTTTTTTGGGCGGCTCATCACGGCAAACGGGACAGATAACTTCCTCTTCCTCCAGCTCTACAAGGAAGCTTTCTTCGATCTCCAAGAGCTCCACCACCTCAGTGATTGTCCAGAATTCTTTGCTCATGGGCTTTCTACACCTGAGGGACAGGGAAAGATTACCCAAACACCCTGTTTAGAAACCCTTTGCTGAACTGCGCTTGACCTTTCGAAAGGAGTTCCAGTTCCCCATGATCCAACCAGATGCCTTTGCATTCCTTGCACGTATCGATCATCACGTTCTGGTAATTGATCTCTTCTAAATCCGCACCACATTTCGGACATTTCATCCAGTGGGCATCTTTGCGTTTCTGCTTAGCCTCTTCCTCGCGTTTCTTATCCAGACCCGTACGCATTTTTTCAATCTTTTCCGCATCCAACCTGATAAAATATTCATCTTCTCTATCAGAAGGTTCATAAGGTGCCATGGCGCTTACCTCCTCTTCTTAATCTAAGTCTCTCTTTCGGGTGAGAAAGTATAGATAATAGATTCTAGGGTGTCAACAATGCATCATTCGTCCCATTTGCTGATTAAAGGGTCATGCTGTGGCCTCCTCAGTACTTCCGGAAACCTCATCCATAAGGGCCTTCAATTCCTGCCCTTCCATCTTTTCCTTCTCCAGTAAGACCTTTGCCCCTTTATCAAGAATATCCTTTTTCTCCCGAAGGATCTGGAGGGCTCTGGCGTACTGCTCATTAATGATTTCTCTGACTTCGTTGTCAATGACCTCTGCGGTCGCTTCGCTATACTCCACAGCGCCCTCCAATCCCAGATTGAGAAAGGGAGCCCTTTTCTCACGAGCAAAATACACCTGTCCCACCTTGCTGCTCATCCCATATTCCTTGACCATGCTCGTGGCAATGTCCGTTGCCTTGGCCAGATCGTTGTGGGCCCCGGTAGAAACATCCCCAAAGATGATCTCTTCAGCAGCACGACCTCCCAGGAGTGTGGCAATCCTGCTGAGAAGCTCGGCTTTCCTCATTAAATAACGATCTTCAGTGGGCACCTGCATGGTGTATCCCAACGCTGCAATCCCACGAGGAATAATGGAGATCTTCTGGACAGGATCCGTTCCCGGCAAAGAGAGGGCAACGATGGCATGGCCCAGTTCATGGTAGGCAACAGTCTCCTTCTCTCTTGGATTGATGAGGCGATTCTTCTTTTCTAGGCCTGTCACCACCCGTTCAACGGCCTCCTCAAATTCCGCCATACCCACTTCTTTCTTGTTTCTTCGAACTGCAAGGAGTGCCGCCTCGTTGACCAGGTTTGCGAGATCTGCACCCACCATGCCAGGCGTCATGCCAGCCAGTTTTTCCACGTCCAGATTCTTGTCCACGGTGATATCTTTGAGATGGACCCTCAAGATGTCCTCTCTACCTTTCTTATCAGGGCGGTCCACCAGGATTTGCCTATCGAATCGTCCAGGCCTGAGCAGGGCAGGATCCAGAATCTCTGGCCTGTTTGTGGCCGCCATTAATATCACCCCCACTTTTGGATCAAAGCCGTCCATCTCCACAAGGAGCTGGTTAAGGGTCTGCTCACGCTCGTCATGTCCACCAATCGTGCCAAAGCCCCTCGCCTTTCCCAGGGCATCCAGTTCATCGATAAAGATGATGCAGGGGGCTTTCTGTTTGGCCTGCTCAAAAAGGTCACGAACCCGGGCCGCTCCCAGACCTACGAACATTTCCACGAATTCTGAACCGCTAAGACTGAAAAAGGGGACCCCACTTTCCCCTGCCACTGCTTTGGCCAGCAGGGTCTTGCCGGTACCCGGAGGCCCCACAAGCAATATCCCTCTTGGCATCTTGCCGCCCAATTGGGTAAATCTCCCCGGCTCCTTTAGGAATTCGATCACCTCTACCAATTCCTGCTTGGCTTCATCCACGCCTGCCGCATCCTCAAAGGTCACATCCAGCTCATCTTGCATGTAGATCTTGGCCTTGTTCTTGCCCAGACTCATAAAACCAGGCTGCCGGCCCGCCATCCGTTTCATCAAAAGATACCAGATGCCAATGAAAAGGAATATGGGAAACACCCACGAAAACAGATTCCTTAAAAAGGTGGACTCCACCTGTCCCTTGAAATTGACCCCATATTGCTCCAGAAGCTTGGATATTTCCGGATCCACGCGCACCGTCTTAAAAAGCTGCTCTTTACCTTCTGCTCCTCCCTCTGCCTTCAACTTACCCTGTATCTGATTTGCAGAGATGGCCACTTCAGTAACCTTGTTCTCTTTGAGCAATTTTAGGAACTCACTGTATGGGATGGTGCGGATGGCAAGCATGGAACCCAGGTAATTCTGAATCAGCAGCACGATCCATATGCCAATAAGCACGTACCATACGGAAAACTTATATTTCTTTTCCATCATCCCTCCTCCCATGACAGAGCCGCCAGAGCCGGAGATCTAAGAATGAAAACGTTGGTTCCTTTTTTGTCTTGAAGCGGTGTCCTTCCAAAGAAGAATCATTATGCGCCTTTAAGGGCCTTCGAGTAAAATTTTCGAACATAATCTTTCACCATCCGTCGGGCAGAAAACTTTGCCCCGTTACTTTTTATGGACGCCTTCATGACCTTTACCCAGTCGTGAGGGACGCCATCCTCCGAGATTTTGTAGTACAGGGGAAGAATCTCCTCTTCCAGGATCCGGTAAATGGCTTCGGCATCTGCCTGATCCCGGTTTTCCCCAACTTCCTCCTCACCAAAGGCCCAACCGTTTTTCCCATTAAAGCCTTCAATCCACCACCCGTCCGCTATGCTCAAGTTGGGCACGCCGTTCAGGGCGGCCTTCATACCGCTTGTTCCGCTTGCCTCCATGGGAGGAATGGGATTGTTCAACCAGATATCTACGCCGTGAACCAAATACTGTGCCAGCTGTTCTCCATAGTCCTCCACAAAGGCGATCCGACCTCCCATTTCAGGATCACGCGCTGCGTTAAAAATCCTCTGCAGTATCCGTTTACCCGGGTCATCTGCGGGGTGGGCCTTGCCGGCAAAGACAATCTGGACGGGCCTCCACCGGTCAATCAGGAGCCTCTTTAACCTCTCCATATCACGGAACACGAGCTCTGCCCTCTTGTAAGTGGCGAAACGGCGTGCAAAACCGATGGTCAATATGGAGGGGTCCAGCATGGCTCCTCCTGCCACCACGATAGAGGGACTGACTCTGTCTTCCGTCCAGCGCTGACGCGCCCGATATCGTATGGCATCGATCAATTTGATCTTCAACCAATAATGGGTTTTCCACAACTCTTCGTCTGGGATTTCTTCAATGAACTCCCAGATGACAGGGTTATCATGGTCATCCAGCCAGTCGGGACCCAGATATTTGTTGAAGAGCAGTTCCACCTTGGGTTCTGTCCATGTGGGGACATGCACCCCATTGGTCACATGATCTATGGGTATTTTGTCTTCTGGTACGTCTGGCCAAAGGCTTTGCCACATCCTACGGGTCACTTCACCATGCCTTCTGCTGACGCCGTTGCAATATCCTGACATCCTGAGTGCGAAGGCCGTCATATTGAAGCCCGCATTTGGTTCTTTGGGATGGACGCCCAGTTGCAGAAAGGCGTCGCGGTCCAATCCCAGAGAGGGCCAGTAGGCGTGAAAGTATTTTTCCATCAAGGGGAATGGGAATACGTCATGGCCGGCTGGGACTGGGGTATGGGTAGTAAAAACGGTCGTCTCGCGCACCTGACGGGCCGCGTCCTCGTAGCTCATCCCCTTCTGAACAAGATCCCTAATACCTTCCAAAATAGCGAAAGCAGGATGCCCTTCATTGAGATGGGTCACAGAATGCTTGATTCCCAAGATTTCCAAAACCTCTGACCCACCTATTCCAAGAACGATTTCTTGACGCAGGCGCTGCTCCTTATCCCCGGTATAGAGTCGTGCCGTTATCTCCCGGTTCCAGGGATCGTTGCTTTCCATATCTGTATCCATCAGATAGAGGGGTACACGCCCCACATCTACCCTCCATATGGCCACATATATTGGAGGTTCTGTTAGCGGGACCTTGACCACCAAATTTTTCCCCTCTTTGTCCAAAACCCTGCAGATAGACGCTGCTTCTCGATCAAGGATTTCGTCCCTGCTCTCCTGCCAGCCGTCCTCTTTGATAACTTGATGGACATATCCCTCTGGATACATAAATCCTATGGCCACGAGAGGGATCCTCAAATCACTGCATTCCTTTATGTAGTCGCCGGCCAGAAAACCTAAACCCCCCGCATAAAAGGGCAAGGAACGGTGCAGACCATATTCCGCGGAGAAATAGGCAATAACGGGGGCATCCGGATCAACCGTCCTGTCCATCAAATGACACCTCTCTTCCCCTATCTCTTTTCGGAACCTGGAAAGGACCACATCATAGTGACGCAAATAATCAGGGTCATTGGCTGCTGATTCTAAATCCTCTTTCGGAAGCATCTTAAGCATCTTGTCGGGGTTGTGCCCGCTCTCCTTCCATGCCTGCCGGTTCAGCATCTTGAACAGCATCCGCGCTGCGGGATGCCAGCTCCACCAAAGATTTTCAGCGATCTCTCCAAGACCGATAAGACGCTGGGGAAGATTAGGAAATAGATTCCGAATTATTTCTGTCATTGAAAATCCTTTTCACCTGTTATATCTGCCAACAACGTTACTCCGTATTTTTCCCGGTTGTCCACTAAGCAGTACGATCAAGCTTGTACAGTATAATGACCAAAATGATTGAACCGATAAGCATCCAAGTGGGCCCAAATAACCATAGTGTGAGTGGTATAGCAAGATAATATCCGCGCATGCCCATTGTATAGTGGTTGCTCCCATGGTTGACTATTTTTGCGACAGCATCATAGGTGACGATCGGGTCATGCGAAGGAGGAACGTTAATGGCAAAGCTCGCATGGTTATAGTAGCGAATGGAAAGCGTAAAATTGAAGAAAGCGAAGAAGAAATCAACGATCAGGACCATCAGCTTGATCAACCAGAGGGCCTCGCTCTTGGTGCCAAGAATATTTACGGCATAAGCGATTTCTGCAATCTTTTCCGACCTGAATGCCACACTCATGATGCCAAGGGCAATCAAGATGGCAGCCGAAGCCAAAAAGCTGGAGGCCATCACCCAGTTTCGAAGCGTCTGAACGGCCAAGATGTCGCGTTTTTCTTCCATAACCGTCTCGACCCAATCGCGACGGAGGCGGTTGGTCAGACCCATCGACGTGGTCATGGCGGCAGTCCGCAGCTTATAGACCAGATGAACATGGTAAACCAGCAGTATTGTAAACGCAGCTGATGTTATTAAAATCTCTGGTAACGAGCTCATTGGAATCGATCGATTTCCATTTTCTTCGACGCGGGATTTCCGTTTCCCCATTTAGGTTTCTTCTATCTCAACTCTTCAGGCCCGATGATGCCGCCAGACAAGATGGCCTTCAAGGCCTCATCAATAGTCCACCCCGGGTCCCTAGTCTGGGTTTCCCTTACCACCACCATGGTCCCTGAAGTGGGGTTGGGTGGCGTGGGTATGTAGACTTTGAGGAGTCTTTCATCATTGCTTTTCCTGTCAATAACCTCCCCGGTTACAAATCCGATGGTCCACATCCCCGGCTTAAGGTATTCTACAAGAACAGCCTTCTTAAACACCTGTTTCTCTGGCAAAGAAAGGGTGGCCCCAAGCTGCTGCCCTACCTTATAGGTCGTCTTTATCAATGGGATGTGTTTTGTCATTCTCTCGAGAAGTCCAAAGAGCTTTTTGCCTACCACATTGCTCGCCAAGAGGCCCAGGATATAGAGCGCAACAAGCACCAAGAGTATTCCCAGTCCCGGGAACTTGAACCCGAAGAAACGATCCACGAGGTCCACTGCGCGCTGATCAATTGTGGTGTAGAGCAGCTTTACCGCCAAATACGTCAAAAACAGGGGAACCACAGCGAGGAGACCCCGGAAAATATATTTCTTTATATGCTTCATGAATTTTTTCATCTCAGTGATTTCTGATAATAGGGTAATGCGTCAGGAATATAGGTCTTGATGTTTGCTATTCGAGACTCAGGAGCGGGGTGCGTGGACAGGAACTCAGGTGGTTTGGGCCCCGCCTTCTTGTTCATTCTTTCCCAGAAAGGAATAGCCTCTCTCGGGTCATAACCGGCCCTTGCCATGAACATGAGCCCAATGCGATCTGCCTCGCTTTCATGGAGCCGGCTATAGGGGAGAAGAAAACCCACGGTGGCACCTGCACCAAATGCCGCCATAGAGAGCTCTCGGGTTTGGTTAGGCTTGTTGGCTAATGCCACTGAAAGGGCCATACCGCCCATATTCGCAAGCAGAGCCTGACTCATCCGCTCGTTACCATGATCGGCAATGGCGTGAGCCACTTCGTGACTCATTACCACGGCAAGACCGGTTTCATCCTGCGTGTAGGGGAGGATCCCGGTGTAGACGGCCACCTTGCCCCCAGGCATGCACCAGGCATTTACCATCTTGTCATCCTCGATAAGGTTAAAATCCCATTTGTAATTGGCGATCTGGTTCCCCCTGCCTGAATCCTTGAGAAATGCCTCGGCCGACTTGGCAATCCTTTCCCCCACCGCCCTGACCATTTGGACCTTTTTCTGATCTGTGGAAAGTTTTGATTTTTTTATTACCTCGTCATATTGTTGAAAGCTCAGGGACAGCAACTCCGACGTGGGGACAATATGCAGCCCCTTTCTCTTCGTGACAGGGACTTCCGCACATGCGGCAAGAAAAAAGAGACCCGCCATGATGATAGTCAACTTGAATACTGCGAAAGAAAATCTTTTCCCGAGTCTTCTGATATTCGACTTCATTTCACTTTCTCTCCTGTAAGGGCGCTAAGTTTTACTCCTCTTCTGTTTCCTCTTCCTCCTCCATCGCCTTCTCTTTTTGTTCCCTATTCTCCCTTTGCAGATTTTTGACCGTTCTGCGAAGACTGAGTCTGCTCCGAAGCCCCATAACCATACCGATCAAAATCCCAACAAGGATGGCCATATAAATTACGCCATAGAGGGGTAGCTCCCCAGTCCCAATATTCAAATAGTAGTTTAAGCTAACCGGCTGGCTGTTTTTCACCCCAAAGGTAATAAAGAACAGGAGGATAATAATCAGGATTATCCACTTCGCGTAGGTTCCCATTTCATTCTCCTCTTTTGATCGTGAGTAGAAAACCCTTCCCCTGCCCTCACTTCATTGAAGGGTTTCGGGCAGGGGGAAAAACAGCATGCCATGACCCTCTTCCCGGCACAGGGCCCATTAAGTTCAGCTTGTGACCATTACACTATTCTGCGTTCCAAAGCAGTTGTAGCAGGTTTGATCGTTATTGGGATCCGTCCACCAATTTCCGTCCACTAAAAACTTGTACTCGTGCCTACCAGGGGGAAGCATCACGATCTTCTCCCACACTCCACCCTTAATCCTCTTCATGGGATGGGTTTTGGCGTTCCACTTGTTGAAATCCCCCATCAAAATGACCACCTTTGCCTTGGGCGCCTTTAATGTTAAGGTGACCCTTCTCCTTTTGATCTTCTTTTGTAATCTTTCTTTTGGCATGTTTCCTCCCTTTTTGTTCCCATTGCAGACATCTTTTCCCCCTCTGACCCATGGGCATAATAGGGGCCTAGCTAGTTCAGTCCGCATTCAAGACAGATGTTGCCCGTGAATTTGTCTGGCCCGGTCTAACCCGGGTGAACACATGCTCATTTTCCCGTATTTTTCTCCGTTCCGGGTCCGAGCCTAGAAAAATCCTATCTAACTATGCCTTTGATAAATTCTTGGCGACAAACTCCCAATTAACCAGGTGATCCAGGAAGGCTGCAATGTAGTCCTTACGAGCGTTCTGGTAATCCAGATAATAGGCATGTTCCCACACATCGATGGTAAGAAGCGGTTTTTGGCCATAGATAAGAGGATTATCCGCGTTACTTGTCTGGACAACCTCAAGGCCACCACCGTTCTCGACTAGCCACGCCCATCCACTACCAAAAAGAGTCGCTGCAGCTTTTGTGAACTCCTCCCGGAAGTTATTGAAATTCCCGAATGATGCCTGAATCATTTTTGCGAGCTTACTTATGGGTTTACCGCCACCACCTGGTCTCATGCATTTCCAGTAGAAAGTATGATTCCAGGCTTGGGCCGCATTGTTAAAGAGTCCGACCATGTCAGGAAAACCTGCGCTCGTCTTGATGACATCTTCGAGCCTCGCCTTTTCCAGTTTGGTCCCTTTGAGCAATTCGTTGAGCTTTTCGATATAGGCCCGGTGGTGCTTGCCATAGTGGAAACCGATTTGCCGTTCTGAGATGTGCGGGGCCAATGCGTCCTGTGGATAGGGGAGTTGAGGGAGGTCAAAACCAGATGCCGCATAGACAGGTCCTGGAAAACGCAACATGTTAGTAGCAGCTACCAGCGAACCTGCCAGGGAGGTAATAAGAAATTGCCGCCGATTCATCATAACCCACCTAGATTCATCTCTCATTCCTATGCCTCCATAGTAAAATCCATATTTCGTCACACACCATGCTCTCTCTTCCAAAGCAGCTAGCTGCGCCAGCAGGGACGCCTCCAAATTTGCATCCCGTTTTGAAACCTTCCAGTTCCACTTTGATCCCCTCTCTTTTCACTCCCCGAGGTTCTTAAGGGCTCTCTTTAGAAGGTTCGGAACTTTAATCCTGAAAAAGTTCCGTACTCAAGTAGCGTTCCCCAGTACTGGGTAAAATGACGACAATCTGTTTGCCCTTGTTTTCAGGCCGCCTCGCCACTTCAAGGGCGGCGCAAACCGCGGCTCCAGATGAAATGCCACACAGAATACCTTCTAGTCTTGCCATGTCTCTGGCAAACTCAAAGGCCTGTTCATTGGTCACAGTGATAATCTCGTCAACAACCTTTCTGTTTAGAATTTCCGGAATAAAGCCAGCCCCGATGCCCTGTATCTTGTGTGGTCCGGGTTTGCCTCCGGAGAGGACAGGCGAAGCGGCAGGCTCAACCGCTACAGCCTTGAACGAGGGCTTGCGTTTCTTGATCACTTCAGACACACCCGTGATGGTGCCCCCAGTTCCTACTCCTGCCACCAAGATATCCACCTCCCCGTTTGTATCCCGCCATATTTCCTCAGCTGTCGTTCTGCGATGGATTTCAGGGTTTGCAGGATTGCTGAATTGATTTGGCATATAAGCGTTATCTAATGGCTCCTTTCATGCCCTCGCTTCCTGGGGTAAGAACCAATTCGGCCCCCAGATGCTTGAGGAGTTTTCTCCTTTCCAGGCTCATGGTTTCAGGCATAGTCAAGAGCAGTTTGTATTTTTTCGCCACGCAGACGAAGGCTAGTGCAATACCTGTATTTCCGCTGGTGGGTTCCACGATCAGGGTGTCGCTGTTAATAAGACCTTTGGTTTCCGCAGCCTCGATCATGGCTAGTCCAATGCGATCTTTGACACTTCCCAGGGGATTCTTGAATTCCAGCTTGGCCAGAATCTTTGGATGGAGTCCACTGGAGATCTCATTTAGACGGACCAAAGGGGTAGCGCCGATCGTTCGCGTAACATCGGAAAAGATATGGCTCACTTGGTTACCCCTCTTTTTTCCTCTACTCTCTCAGGAGGATTTTCCTTTGAATATGAGTTCTGGCTTCTTAAGGAAGACTTCGGTGTCAGGTGGTACGGAATGGGTTATCCAGACATTACCACCAATCACTGAGCGGGTACCGATCACGGTGTCTCCACCCAAAATGGTGGCATTTGCATATATAATGACTTCATCTTCGACAGTGGGATGACGCTTCTGGTTCCTAAGGGTTTCCACAGATGCTCTAGGCAGAGACAATGCGCCAAGCGTAACCCCTTGATAGATTCTTACACGATCCCCGATTTCTGTGGTTTCGCCCACCACCACACCCGTTCCGTGATCGATGAAAAAACTCTGTCCAATATGAGCACGCGGATGAATATCTACACCGGTCAGATTATGGGCGTATTCGCTCATGATACGGGGGATTAGAGGAATGCCCTGCTCATAGAGCTGATGTGCTATCCTGTAAACGGTTATCGCAAAAAGTCCCGGGTAGCTGAAAATGATCTCATCATAGCTCTCCGCCGCCGGGTCACCTTCATAGGCAGCACGGACATCCCTGCCGAGCAAAGTCCGCAACCTTGGCATTTCCCTTATAAAACGGATTGCGGACTCTTGACCCCTCTCTTCACACTGCGTACAGGGTTGGTCATAGCGAAGGCATTCGTGGCGGATTGACAAAGTGATTTGCTCAGAGAGGACTTCGAAAAAACCAGTGACTTCCTGGCCGAAATAGTAGGCCAGATTTACCTCGTCCAAGCGCATGCGGATAAAATAACCCGGGAACAAGATGCGCCTTGCCCTTTCAATAATGTCTATAATCGCATCTTTTGAGGGGATGGATTCTGGGCTCACATGATCAAAGCAATCATCACGATCACAACTCAATACAAGTTGTTGCACCAAATCTGGAATTTCTTTGCGAAATTGTCGGGTGCTCGCGATCTCTGCCTCACATTGATCGGCTTTCAATGAACGATCCATAGGAGCTATCCTCCGTGCCTCATAGACTCGCACATGCCTGCTCCCCCGCCTTCCAATAAGGGGACATGCTCCGCAATTTTTCAATGACTGGGGGCAGCTTTTCTGTGACGAAATTTATCTCTTCCTCGGTGTTATAGATACTTAGGCTGAATCTTATGGATCCATGGGCCATCGTGAATGGGACCCCCATGGCACGTAGAACATGTGAAGGCTGTAAAGAGCCTGATGTGCACGCGGAGCCGGAGGAGGCACAGATTCCCAATTCATCCATCATCAAGAGAATGGCCTCCCCCTCCACAAACTCGAAACTTATATTTGTCGTATTGGGAAGCCGACTCACTCGATTCCCATTGATGCGGCTATTGGGAATACGAGAGCAAATCTCACTTTCCAGTTTGTCCCGCAACTGTTTAACCCTGGTGTTTTCGTCCTCCATGTTACGGGCTGCCAATTCACAGGCTTTGCCCAATGCAATGATCCCGGCTGTATTTTCGGTGCCCCCTCGACGACCTCTTTCCTGATGTCCACCAATAATAAAGGGGGAAAATTTACTGCCCTTCCGGACATAGAGCACTCCGATTCCCTTGGGGGCATGCAGCTTATGGCCAGATAATGAAAGCATGTCAATGGCATTTTCTTTCATATCCATGGGAATTTTCCCTACGACCTGGATGGCATCAGTATGGAAGAGAATTTCCCTATCTCTGGCCATTTCCGCTGCCTTTTCCACAGGAAAAAGGACCCCGGTCTCGTTATTGGCCCACATGAGGCTCACAATAGCTGTATCGGTGGTAAGACTCTTTTCATAGGCCTCCATGTCCAGATTTCCCTCAGCATCCACTCCAACTTCTGTAACCAAATAACCTTGATCGGATAAATGCTCACACAGAGATTTGATAGCAGGATGTTCCACGCGGCTTGTGACTATGTGACGTTTACCTGTTTCAGTTGCCAGAGCAGACATGATGGCCGTGTTGTCACTCTCTGTCCCGCAACTGGTAAATATGATTTCTTCAGGTGTCGCGCCAAGGAGCGCCGCGACCTGCTCCCGTGCTTCTCTAATTTTCCGGGCTACATTCCCACCAAAAGAATAGGCACTGGAGGGGTTTCCGTAGAGGGCATGCAAGTAAGGCACACTGACCTCCAGCACCTCCTGAGCCACTTGGGTCGTCGCATTATTGTCCAGATAAATCGTTTTCACTGTGCCACCTCCTCTACAACCAGCTCTGGCCAAACCAGTTCCCGAAGCTTGGTCTCCACAAAATTTTTCAAAGTCTGCTCAGATGCCTTACAGATGGCGCAGGTCCCGCGCGTTGCCACCAGAACACGATTACCAATGACATCCACAAGCTCTATGTCTCCCCCATCGCTCTTTAAGGAGGGCCTTATTTCTCGCTCAATGGTCTCCTCAATCATCTTGATTTTCTGGATGTTGGAGAGTTTGGGCGTGGTAACAGGCTTCGCTTCCGATCGAACGCGGGCTATGATTTCCTGAATCGTTTCATGGCAACTTTCGCAACCCCCTCCAGCTTTGGTGTAGTTTGTCACTTCCTCCACCGTGGAGAGGTTGTTTTCCCTCACTGCACGTTCTATTTCCAGGTCGGTCACCCCGAAGCATTCACATACGATTTCACCTTCCTGCTCCTTTTTGGGTTCACCTTTGTAATGGGCAATCGCCTGTTCAAGGGCCTGCCGCCCAAGCACGGAGCAGTGCATCTTTTCCTTGGGAAGGCCATCAAGATAGTCTGCTATATCCTGATTGGAGATCTTTTCAGCCTCCTCAACGGTCTTCCCTTTTAGCATTTCTGTAAGGGCTGACGCGGAAGCGATGGCACTCGCACAACCAAAGGTTTGGAATTTGGCATCCGTAATTTCACCGTTTTCATCCACTTTTAAGGTGAGTTTGAGCGCATCACCGCACGCCATGGAACCCACTTCTGCAACCGCATTTGCGTCTTCCACTTCCCCTACGTTTTTGGGATTGAGAAAATGTTCTTTAACCTTATCCGAGTACTCCCACATTATGACCCTCCTTCACTCACCACAAACGTTCCTGTCGGTGATATGAGTTGATTCCTTGCTTCTGGTCAGCAGATAAAGGAATTCCTTCTACCTGCGCTCCAGATTATTTGGTCTCCGTTACCCATCCCCATTTTTCAAAGACTTTGGCGCTTTCCGCTGATTCCAGGAATTCAATGAAATTTTGTGCAAGGGCTTTTGCCTTCCCCTGGTGAGTCAGGGCAATGCCGCAATCACGATAAATCACATACTCGTCGCCGATGGGCACCACGTCAGCCAATGTGGGGTCTGATACCGCCCAGATTACCCAGGTGAGCCATGCATCTAGCTCCCGGTTTTCGATCCATCGTTTTTTAGCTTCCGCACTGTCAGACGCATAAACACTTATGTTCTTGCGGAATGCGCGCACCCTTTCAATGTCTCCCTGCTTTCCAGCCACATCCTCCCAAAGCCCTATTTGCCCCGCCCCGCTGACCACCAGGACCTTCATGCCTTTCTCCAGGAGATCCGGAAAGTCTTGGATTTTCTTGGGATTATCACGGCGCACAAGTATGGCGGATGGTCTTAGATAAAGGGGTTTTACCGTGGTTTCGTCGATCTTCCCCTCCAGGACTCGAATAAGGTCCGTCATCATATACTCGGAGCCGCTATAAATCAGGTCTGCATCAGACTTGGCTTTTTCGGCCCATTGATTTGTGGGGCCGACTACAACCTCTATCTTTACGTTGTAGCGCTTCCCAAACACTGCTGTCGCCTCCCGCATTGCGGGATAGGGACCACCTGGCCCGTAAAGGTGTAGTATCTCTTCAGCAACAGACATAACGGGTAGAATCAATGCTGATAATAAGACAATTCCCAATATCAAACTAACCGGACGGAATAAATGCAAGCGCAGAATCTTTCCTCCTTCTTTAAAGTCCTTTGTTCTCAAACCATGTAAACAGAGCCATTCCATATCCCATACAGCTCCTTTTTGACAGAGCATTACAGAGCGGTCAGAGTCCGTCCAGAGCGCCAGAGCCCAGAGCGGGTCGGACCATGCCAGAGCGGGTCGGACCAAGTGTCCAGAGCGGGTCGGACCAAGTCAACCTTATGATATTTAGTGATAAATGTTCCAAAAATAAGTGTTTTGGAGCCTTAAAACACCATTTTCGCCCCGAAAACCAGTGCTGTAAGGAGCTCTTGGCTCTCGAAGCGCGTATGCCCCTCTTGTTTCAATCACCTCTCGACCCTGTGCCCTTACGCCAAGTCGCTCCTTCGTCTGTTCCACAAACTCCTTGCTACCAACCGCTACGCTCTCTGTCCATTTCCCATCCCGAATATGGTTCCCCTCCTTTATCGATTCCTTAACCCATCCTCGATAGCCGTTTTTAACATCATCTATGCTCCTGAAAGCGAGAAGATCCTTCAGTCCTCCATAGTCAATCAGGGCATACCGTTGCCTGGGGTCCTGGATCTCATTATACCCACTAAAAGGCCACTGAGAAGGATGCTTAACAACTCCAGCACGTACCATGTTTAGATCCATATACAGCAGACACTGAATCAAATGCCTATCTGTCTCCACGGCCGTTGCGTGATATCTGTCCTCCCAGTATGCCCCTTTACGTTTCTTTCTCAGATTGTATTCCTGGCCGGTCCTGCCCGCAATCAATTGAATCGACTTAGGAATAGTATCTCTATCTCCTTTGTCCCGCACTAAAAGATGGATATGGTTGGAGGTGACCATGTAGTTAAGGATGCTCAGAGCGTAGCGTTTCTTCGCCTCGAAAAGCCATTGGAGCCATCGCCGGCGGTCCTTGGCAAACTTCAAAAGGTATTCCTTTTTGTGACACCGGTGGGTGATGTGCCAGACATATCCCGGTAAATAGTGCCTGCTTGCTCTGGGCATCTCGCAATTCTTCTCTTAAAGGCCTGCTTTCAGCCTTAAAATAGGCATTTTAAGTCCTGGGAAGACTACAATTTACGAACTTTATCCTTCTAATTTAAATACTTATCTTGGTCCGACCCCATCCTAATGGTCCGACCCCATCCTAATCCTAATCCTAAAACATCCTAACATCCTAACCTTTTATGGTCCGCCATCCTGCTGCGTGACTGAATCCTGCATCCTGCAGTGGGTATCGACCCCATCCTACTGTCACCGTGACTCCAGTTGAGCTCTGTCATTTCGACAGCTTTGAGGCTATGGTTGCCACGTGTTTTCCCTGAAAGCGGGCCGCATCTAATTCATTGTTACTGGGCATTCGCTCCCCCTGACCTCCGGCAATGGTCGAGGCCCCATAGGGCGACCCGCCCGTCACCTCATCAATCCGCATCTGTCCCTGGAACGTATAAGGGAGCCCCACAACCACGAAGCCCTGATGGAGTAGCGTGATATGGAAACTCAGGATTGTGGACTCTTGACCTCCATGCTGAGTGGCAGAACTGGTAAACACACTGCCCACCTTCCCAACTAAGGCCCCTTTTGCCCAAAGCTGCCCCGTCGCATCCAGAAACTGTCGCATCTGCCCGCACATATTTCCGAAACGCGTGGGGGTCCCAAATATGACGGCATCGGCTGAAGGTAGGTCATCTACCTGGCAGATGGGAATATGCGAGAATGCTTTTTGCGCTTCTACGGCTCCCATTTTGGTAAGGACTTCCTCTGGCAGGGTTTCAGGTACGCGCCGCATTTCCACCTCTGCGCCGGGGACCTCTTTTGCCCCTTCTGCAACGGCTTCAGCCATACGGTATACATGTCCGTACATGGAATAGTAAACGACCAAAACCTTCATTTCTGAGTCTCCTTTCTTGGTTTTTATGAACATGGCCGTATAGAAATCAGGATACCGCCCCTGTAAGATCTATTCCCAAAAGATACAGGACATGGGGCACTCTCCCATGGCCTCTTCAATGAGATCTTCGGGGCCGCCTTCCGGTTTGATCACTTCAGACTTTTCGATCTCCTCATCGAGTTTGAAGACTTCCGGACAAATCTCCTGACAACTTCCGCAGCCGATGCACTCATCCTGATCTATAACGACTTTCCTGCCCATGTCTCATTCCCTTATCATTCTCACTGTTCCTTCTTCTTGACCGCGTTGCTCAGTTTCTCCAGGGCATCCGCTGTTTCTCCACGCAACTTGTCGATCTGCTTGGAACTCTCTTGTTTCATGCTCTCCATCTTCGTCTGAAGATCTTTGATGCGCGCTCTGAGCTCTTCCTCTTTTCCCGTAGAAGTGTAAGCCATAACAGATAGGATGAGCGCAATGATGGAAATAAGAAGTGCAAGCGTTGCCCTGAAACCTCCCTTTACAATTTTTGTCTCCGGTGCCATACTTCACCTCCTTTTCATTATTAATCGCCGTGCAAAAAATCCTTACACCTTACGATCATGCTTTTTTACTTAGAAAAAAGTTGTTTGATTATTGTCATTTCCTTTCCTCCATGCCAAGATTCTACCTCGAGGGCTTTACTGCCGACATGGCCAGGAGAAAGCAAAAGATGCGGTTAGATCTCGGACATAGACTTCAGGTCCATTTTGATCTCGTATGCCCTTTCACCAGGAAGCCTCGAAACGCTAAAACCAAGCTTTCGGGCCAAGGCCAGCATATGTGTATTTTAGGCGCTTCATGAGCATAACACCGACGCCCTTTCCCTGCCAGGGATCACCTACTGCCAACGCAATTTCTCCGCTTTCTCCACCTGGATGACCCGTATACCGAGCGACCCCCAGCATTTTTTCTCCCAGCTGGGTCTTGTCAAAGGCGACAAGCGCCATGTCCCGGTCATAATCTAATTGCGTAAAACGGGCCAGCATGTCCGGAGGCAGTGATTTTAGCGGGCTGAAGAATCGGTAATAGATGCTTTGCCTGGACAGAGTGTTAAATAAATCCACCAAAAGCGGTGCATCCTCAGGTTTTATGGGACGAATGAGTAGATCCAGACCCCCTTTGGTCGTCGCTGTGGTTTCGTACTGGTTTGGATATGGGCTGATGACCAGGTGATGAGGAGATAAGACCTCTGAGGGTCTGACGATCACCCTGGCATCGACGGCGAGTCCTTGATCTCCCATCAGGATCATGGGGTTCATATCTAGCTCCTCAATTTCCGGGAAATCCATAACCAACTGGGCGAGGCGGATCAAGATCTCTTCAAGGAGTTCCAAATTGGCAGCTGGACGGTTACGGTATCCCTGAAGGATTCGATAAACGCGCGTCCCTTCCATCAACCGCCGGGCAAGGAGTCGGTTCAATGGAGGAAGCGCGATGGCGCGATCCTTCAGGATTTCGGTCATAATGCCGCCCATGCCAAAAAGGATGACGGGGCCAAAATCAGGATCTTTTTTTGTGCCTACGATTAACTCATATTCGGTGCGTTCAAGCATGGGTTGAACGGTTATCCCCAGGATCTTGGCAGTCGGATCATAGGCCTTTGCATTGGCCAAAATCTTCTCGAAAGCCATGGAGACATCACCCTTTCCGCGCAAGTTGAGTTGCACACCGCCAGCCTCCGTCTTGTGCGTAATGTCCCTAGAATGGATCTTCATCACGACGGGGTATCCCACGTCCTGAGCTATGCGTACCGCCTCCTCCTGAGAAGTCGCCACTTCCGTTCGATTCACAGGAATCCCGTAACTTTTCAACAGGGCTTTTGACTCTGCTTCTGTCAAGAGGTTATCCTCATCTTCCAGGACCTTATTGAGAATCGCTCCTGCACCGGCCACGTCAAATTCCAGAGACTTGGGCAGTTTGGGCGGGATCTCTTGAGACATCTCCAGATTGCTGGCATAGGAATACATATACATGAAAGCTGATATGGCCCTTTCTGGCGTTTCGTAGGTGGGTATACCCGCCTTGTTCAGGATGTTAAGGCCCTGTTCCGCGTTTTCTCCCCCCATCCACACGGCAAAAATGGGAGGAGAAGATTTCATTCGCAGGGCCTCTACCATGGAATGCGCCACGGCTTGTGCATCGCTTAATGCCTGTGGCGCAAAAATGACGACCAATGCTTTGACCTCGCGAGCAGCGAGGCAGACCTCTATCGCCTTTTTCCATCGCTCTGGCGTCGCATCCCCCAGGATATCAATAGGATTTGCCCGACTCCAGAAGGGAGGAAGAAATTCATCAAACGTCTTGAGGGTCTCCTCGGCGAGTGAAACGGGTTCTAGTCCATAGATAGACAGGGCATCCGTGGCCATTACCCCTGGCCCGCCTCCGTTGGTCATGATAGCAAGTCCTGGTCCTCTGGGCACGGGCTGCTTGGCCATTAATTCGGCGCAGTCAAAGAGTTCCTGAATGGTATTTACCCGAACCACACCGGCCCGCTTGAAAGCCGCATCATAGACGGCATCCTCACCGGCCATGGCGCCCGTGTGAGAGGAGGCTGCGCGGGCACCGGCCTCCGACTTACCGGCCTTGAGCACGACGATAGGCTTCACACGGGAGACGGCCCGCGCGGCACTCATAAATTTTCGGATATGGGTCAGGTTTTCCATGTACAATACAATACTGCTCACCTCTGGATCATGGCCCAGATAGTCGATCAGATCTCCAAAATCCACATCCAGCATGGAGCCGATACTGACAAAATATCTGAAACCTATCCCCTCTTTTAACGAAAGATCAAGAATCGCAGAACAAATGGCCCCGCTTTGAGAGATGAAGGCGACTCTCCCTGGTAGAGGCATCAGGCTCGCAAACGTGGCATTGAGTTTCGATTCGACCGAGACAATACCCATGCAGTTGGGACCAATGATCCGGATGCCCCCCTTCAATGCCTCTTTCTTGATCTCCTCTTCAATCTCTTGGCCTTTAGAACCTATTTCCTTTCCGCCGGCAGAAATAACGATGGTACCGCTCACATTGGCTCGAACGCATTCCCTAATGATCGAGGGGACTTGGGCTATCGGGGTGGCGATCACCGCTAAATCTATGAGTTGTCCTGTAGCCAGGATGGAAGGAAAAGAGGGGAGACCCTTTATAGATTCATACTGAGGATTAATAGGATAAATCTTTCCCTGATAGTTTCCCTCCATCAAATTTTTGATCAAAGAATGACCGATAGTGCCCTTTTTTTCACTGGCACCAATAATGGCTACCGAGTTCGGTTCAAAGATCTTCTCCAAATTGTAGATACTCATCGAGCGTCCTTTCTCTGCACAGGCACTTTTGGGATGAATGTCGAAAATCTATATGGCTTTGAAGCGCCTTTTCTTCCTTGCATGTTGACGCCAATATTCGGAAAGAGAGTTAGTACTTGGTTGCATAAGTTGCCGATATTATAATGTCATTGCGAGGAGCCGAAGGCGACGCGGCAATCTCATCCTTCACTGCGAGATTGCGGAGCCTTTTCCGAGTCAGGTACTTTCTAAGAAACCACGTCTCCAAAACATGAGATTGCTTCGCCCCCGACTCTATAGGGGCTCGCAATGACGGGCGAGGAATCCCTGTCCTCGCCATGACACCTTAGTTATCGCGTCTATATTAGTCATGTTCATCCTGAATGCTTCCGACCAATTCCTCCAGGATATCTTCTAGGGTTATGAGGCCTGTTACTTTTCCTTCGGTATCCAGTACAACCGCCTGGTGGAGATTCCTTTTCTGGAAACTACGGAGCTGGGCATCAATGGTCCTGTCAGCCGGCACAAAATAGGGCGGTCTTATCATGCCCTTAATAGAACCCGTTTTCTTTTGATCCATAAAATGGAACATGTCCTTTGCATGGATGAACCCTATGATTTCCCCATCTCTTCCTTCCATAACAGGAAAACGTGTGTGACCCGAATCCAAAATAATCCTGTAAATCTCCTCTGCGGAGGCCTCTGAATCTACTATATTCATTTTTTCTTTCGGCACCATGACCTCTCCGACCATTTTGTCGTTCAACGTGAAGACCCTGGATAACATACTCCGCTCTTCAGCGGTTATGGCCCCCTCATCCCAGCCCATCTTAATGCATGTATGAATTTCTGCTTCGGTCATCAACGGTTTTTCTATTTTAGAAACGTCGACACCCATTAGATGGAGAATCTTCTTGCTTATGTAAGTGACCAGGAACACAAAGGGATAAAAAACAATCATGATCACATTGAGAATTGGGGCCGTGATAAAGGAGACGGGTTCGTTGAAGTACTTCGCATAGACTTTGGGCGTGATTTCAGCAAAGATCAGGATGACAAAGGTCAAAATACCGGTAGCGTAAACGATACCCCTGTTCCCCCAAATAGATATGGCGACTGCTGTGGCAATGGCGGAGATGGCCACATTGACCAGATTATTGCCTAGCAAAATGGTCCCGATGAGGCGTTCGGGTTTTTCCAGCACGCCTTCTACAAGTCTGGCTCTCCTGGGCTTTGTCTCTGCCAAGTGTCTGAGACGCAGTCTGCTGATGGCCATAAGGGCCGTCTCAGATCCTGAAAAAAAGGCGGAAAAGCCCAAGAGAACGACCAAAAAGATAACCATAAAGAATATGTTTATTTCTTCCATGTTAACGGTCTCCGTAATGAACTTGCTAGTCAGATATCACTCGGCTACAAAGGCAGAGCCCCTCTTGCCTTGATTAAATGGGTGCATTTGGCTATTTTCGGGTTAGCGCCAAACCTCGTTCAGTCTAACTGTAATTCCTCCGGTGGAGGTTCCATTTATTGGCGGCTGTGCCTTAGCACTTTGATAGCAATTCTAGTCAGAGATGTAAATATTCATCAGAACCATAAGTGTGTAGAAAGGAGGTAAACGCTATGCATTGGACAAGGGGAAATAGGGGGCTCTTTGGTATACTTCTAGTCTTTCTGGCCATTTTGATGGCAACGGCGACGTATGGACAGGAGAAAGAGAAGGTCTCCGCAAAAGAGTTGCGAGAGGTCATGGACCTCATGGAGGACCCTCAAAAAAGAGACGTTTTTCTTAGAGACCTCAAGAACATCATACAAGCCAGGGAGGCCGCAACCGAAGAGAGGGCAAAGAGACCCGTGGAACGGCCCGTTAAAAAAGAGAGGGAGGTGCTGGTCATCGAGAATTTGTTTTCCCGATTCGAATCCATCTCCAGGAATGTCATGGACGCCGCGGCCAGCACGGTCTCCTTACTGGGCGAGGGGCCTGCAGCCTATGAAAAGGCAAAATCATTTCTCTCCCAGCCTGAAAACCGCTCAAAAATGTGGCGTTTGGCAGCAGATGTGGCAGCCGCCATTTTGATCGCCCTGATCCTCAAGTTACTCTTGAGGGGATATGCGCCCAGGTTGACTTCACGCATGAAAGGCCTTTCCTCCAAAATCACTCTGGGATTCCTGAAGGTTTTAATCGTTTTGATTCCGTATGGTGCAATTCTGGCTTCCCTATTCATTTTCTTTAGAATATGGCCATCGTTCCTTAGAGGTTTTTAGCGTGCTGCTTTCGCCAGATGAAAAGCAAATTCGGATACTGCCTTTTGGCAACGAAAATGCCAACTACTTCTGGATCTGGATTTCACGCTTTACCCTCTACACGGCCTTTTATATACTGGTTGTCACGACCCTATTCGTCATTCAGATTCCTTATCCAGCCCTCTCCTTTCTCAGGGCCCTCCTTTTGATTGTCTTCCCCCTCATGTTAAGCGTATTTATCCTCCAGATCGCCCGGGAGACTCGATCACGGTATGCCTATTTTCAGGAAAATCCAGAAAATGCAGACAAAGGTTCAAGAAATATCATCAGATGGATCGTTCGATACTGGGCAATTCCAGCCGTAGCTTACTCTTGGGCCATATTCATTTTTCTGATTGTCCATTATGAAAAGGGGTTTCATTACCTTTTCAGGGCGACACTTGGCACGCTCATCACGCTTGCGGCTCTTCTGCTGACTCTGCGGATACTCGGTTGGATGTTCAAAAGGTTTTTTGCCATCAACGAAAAAGTCAAGACCCGGTTTCCAGGTCTTGAGGAAAAAACGAATCGATATATCCTCATCCTCAGGAAAGTGTTCAGATCGGTTCTTATCATCATAGCCCTTGCTGTCACTGCCCAGATTTGGGGTATCCCCGTTTCAACCCTGGTCGCTTCAAAGACGGGCTCCCTGATTATCCTCAGGGCCATTGCCATCCTCATCACCCTTGGTGTCGTTGTTGCCATCATAGGGACCAGCGACTATTTAAAAGAGTATTTTCTTAAATCAAAGAGGGGGAAGAAGAAGAAAGAGATCACCCAAAAACGGAAGACCCTCCTGCCCATGATCAACACAACTGTAAAGATCGCAGCCGGTTTCATCGGGGGTATCGTTATTCTGGACCGGCTGGGGGTGAATACGACGCCCATCCTGGCTGGTGCTGGAATCGTAGGCCTGGCCGTCGGCTTCGGCTCCCAGACCCTGGTCAAAGACCTGATCAATGGCCTCTTTATCCTTTTTGAGGAGAGTGTCCGGGTGGGAGATTATGCGGACCTGGGGAAAAATGAGGGTATCGTGGAAGCGGTCGGTTTGCGAACGACTAAATTGAGGGATGTGAGGGGAAATGTACACGTTGTGCCCAACAGCTCAATAGATACCGTAACCAACATGAGCAAGGAGTTCTCAAGGACGGTCATCGATATTGGTGTGGCTTACAGGGAAGATGTGGACGAGGTTATGGACATATTAAGGGGAATTGGGGAAGAGATGCAGAATGATCCGGAATACGGCAAGAATATCCTCGAACCCATAGAAATCTTTGGTCTACACAAATTCGACGACTCGGCCATCGTGGTTAGGGCCCGGTTGACCACCAAGCCTCTGAAGCAGTGGGGCTTGAAGAGGGAATTTAATCGACGGGTAAAGAGGGTATTTGACGAGAGAGGTATAGAGATCCCCTTTCCCCATCGTACCCTCTACATGGGTGAGCCAAAGCAAGGTCCTGCACCGCCTTTGCAGGTTCAGATGAAGGAAACAAAGAAACAAGAACTTCCAGCCTAGCAATCAGGTGTTTCTGAGGTCCGGAGGTTAAACGCTATCATGACCGCCATCTTGCCATATGTACTGCTTGTCATTGGATTTGTCCTATTGATCAAAGGGGCAGATCTTCTCGTTGATGGGGCCTCATCCATGGCCAGGCGATTTCATGTCTCTGACCTGGTCATTGGGTTAACGGTTGTTGCCTTTGGGACCTCAACGCCCGAGTTGTTTGTAAATATTATCGCCAGCTTCAGAGGGACGACCGATATTGCCATCGGGAATGTCCTGGGGAGCAATATCTGCAATGTGTTTCTCATTCTCGGGGTCTCCTCTATGATCTATCCCCTGTCTGTGACAAAAGGGACGGTGTGGAAAGAGATACCCTTGAGCCTTTTGGCCGCCCTCCTCCTGGGGATTTTGGCCAATGATCACTTGATAGACAAGAGGGATCCATCGGCCTTGACGAGAGTAGACGGACTGGTCTTTCTCTCGTTCTTCATCATCTTTCTCTATTATTCATTTAGCACTGCGAAGCGAATAGAGGGGATGGAAGATCATGTGCCTTCAAAAGAGTACGGGTTGGGAAAGTCGCTTCTTCTCGTCACCTTAGGCTTGATTGGTTTGACTTTGGGGGGCAAGTGGATTGTGGGCGGCGCCGTTCACCTGGCCCCCCGCCTTGGAATGAGTCAGTCTTTAGTGGGTTTGACTATCGTCGCCGTTGGCACATCCCTCCCTGAATTGGCCACTTCAGCCATGGCTGCCTATAAAAAGAACGCCGAAATTGCCGTCGGGAACGTGGTGGGGTCCAATATTTTCAACATATTCTTCGTCCTCGGCATCAGCTCAGTGATAAAATCCTTACCTTTTCAGACAAAAAACCACGTGGATATAGGCGTGGTCATCCTAGCCAGTATCCTCCTGTTTTTTGCCATGTTCACCGGGAAAAAACGCTCTTTGGACCGTTGGGAGGGAATTATCTTCCTTGCTCTGTACGCGGGATACATCATATTCGTTATTATCCAAGGATAAAAATTAAAAAGGCTATGGAGTGTTGGAGTATTGGAGTGCTGGAGTAATGGAATGGAATGACGGAGCACTGGAATCATGGAATATTGTAAGATTGGAATTATGGAATAATGTAATATTAAGAGGTGGAGGCAATTTGGTAACTTGATGAAACTTACTGAACTTGACTCGTGAGCAAACGCCAGATATTCTGATATCGGCTGCTCCGGCCCGATGCCGTGCTAGGGGTCTTGTTTATACAGGAGGAAGGGGAGTGATTCCTCTCCGGGAGCAGTCACTTCGCTTCTAGACCCATTCGTAATCTTAAGAGTTTGCCAGTCGGTCTTTTCAGCAAGTCCAGAGGAGAATCGTGGAAACCTTCTTTCCTTTTGTTCGAGGCCTTAAACAAAGGAGAGTCAGTGCGTTGGAATTGAAAACAAAATACCGCGCGTATATGGACAAGGGCATCTTTCTGGTTGTCCTTCTAGCGACCATATTCACAACTCTCTTCAGCTCGAGGGTTTGGGCAGGCCCTGTTCTCACAGTAGGCCTCCTGGAAGAGCCGAAGACCCTCAATGTATGGGCGGCAAGTGATGGCTGGTCTCGCAAGGTATTGGGACGCATTTATCAACCCCTATACATCCGCGAACCCAAGACGCTCAATTTGATCCCGTGGCTGGCAGAGGGAGAACCTGTGTTTGATAATGCCGAACTTTCATATACGGTTCGGTTGAGGCCCGCCAAGTGGTCGGATGGATCGGCATTCACCGCTGAGGATGTGGCTTTTACGGGCAATACGATCAAGGAGTTCAAGGTTCCACGTTATTATGCCAACTGGAGGTTTATCAAAAAGACAGAAGCGCTGGATGAACACACGGTCAGATTTTTCCTTGAAAGGCCTGCAGCCATTTTCCTTAGCCGGACACTTACCACCCCTATTGCCCAGAAAAGAGAATGGGAAAAGGTGATACCTAAGGTGAGAAAGGCCAAAAAACCCCTCGCTGAATTACTAAAGCAACGGGTGAAAAGACCTGTGAGCGCTGGGCCCTTTGTCCTCACCAAATGGCGAAAAGGGGCCCATCTATTACTAACAAAGAACGAATATTTTTTTGGACAGGACAAAGAGATAGGCGGACATCCCCTAGGACCTCATATTGATGGGATCATCCTGAAAGTATTTGGCACCACCGATGCCGCCATTCTGGCTTTGAGGAAGGGGACCATTGATATGTTCTGGTGGGGACTTCAACCAGGCTATCTTGAAGACCTCCGGGAGGACAGTAACATAAAGATCTTTTCCACTGAAAAAAGCAGCCTCTATTTTCTCGGTTTCAATCTGAGGAAAAGGCCATTCAATGACGTTCACTTCAGACGTGCAGTAGCCACCGTTATCGACAAGGATTTCATCATCAAAAGGATTCTGCAGGGATATGCCACTAAGATGCACTCCATTGTGCCCCCGGGGAATCGGTTCTGGCACTGTCCAGAGCTTCCAAAGTATGGGGAGGGATTGAGCAGAAAAGCCCGCATCCAGAAGGCATACAAGATCTTGAAGAAGGCCAAATACAGTTGGGAATCGCCGCCAGTGGACGCCTCTGGAAAAATCACCGAAGGGGAAGAAATCATTATGCCTGATGGAGAACCCATGGATAGGCTCACCATTCTGACCCCTCCAGCTGATTATGATCCCCACCGCGCCATGACAGGTATCATGGTGCAGGAGTGGTTAAAGGATCTGGGCATCCCTGTTTCTTCCAGACCCATGGCGTTTGGGGCCCTGTATCATCAGGTGAAGACCCTTCATGAATTCGATCTTTTTATTCTTGGGTATGGCCAGCTCTCATTAGATCCAGATTATATGAGGAATTTCTTTCACTCCAGCAGTGACAGGCTCAGGGGATGGAATATGAGCGGGTACAGAAACCCTGCTTACGACCGAATCGCCGAGGAGTCTGGGGGCACTCTGGACCCTGAGAAAAGGAGAAAGCTGATCTGGAAAATGCAGAAGATGATTATGGAGGATGTCCCTTACGTCCCTCTATACAATCCTAAGCATATTGAAGCGGTAAGGCGTGATAAATTTGAGGGCTGGGTGCAGATGTTGGGAGGGATTGGCAATACCTGGTCATTTTGCCAGATAAGGCCAAAGTAGAGGACAGGGAGTACTGGAGTATTGGAGTAATGGGGTAATGGAATAGTTTGCGATATTTGGTTCAGCGCTGATCGTTAATTTTTTCACTGACTCTAAGGATAATTTCCTTCAGATGATTAAAGAGGTCCAAAACATCTCTTTCTTCAGCCTTAAAAACAGGCTCTTTCCCGCTTATCGCCTTGGAACTGTCTGGCTTTCTTTCCACGATTCGATACCTGGCATTTATCTCAACCTGGGCTGATTCGATCCCGCATTCTTTTCGCGCAAAACTTGTGACGGTTGCCTTTTTTTTGGCCTTGAAATTTCTCCGGTTAAAAATAGGTGGCTCTTGAAAATCCCTTAGCACCTCTTCGATGGTATCCCTATACGTGGGGCATGAACTTTCACTGTTATTGTTATATCTTGTGCCCACACAGATCTTGAAAGGCCTGTCCTTGTTCACCCCATGGAGATCAAGGAGGAACTTTATCCCATGATTCTGGACAATTTCTCCTATTTTATCCTTGTATCGTGCCACCTTTACGTAATTTGGATCTTCATAGGTCTTATTCTTCACATAAATGACATGTGCACCTGTTGCCTCGCCAAGTCTGATGGCAATCGATGCAGTATACTCATCTTCCTCCTTCCATTTGCCTTTTCTCAAATGCCTCGCACCATGAGGCGCTGAAATCAGAACAGGGATATTCCCTTCTTGGGTCTCAAAGTAGTCCTCACTCTCTTCACCATACTTTATCTTTTCAAATTCTATTTGTCTGATTTCTTCGATGAGTTTTGTCATTGACGGTCCTTTCTTCAATTCTTGCCAGAGCGAAAGCAGGAGCTTTATCTCATTTCTAATGTACTCGCTTGAAGGGCATCTGATCGCGGTTCTCTCTGGTCAAAAGAAGCCCCAAGAGAAAACCGGGTCTTCCCTTACCAGACAGATATCCTAATGACAAGTGATATTTCTTCCAGAGTTTGGTGCCTAGTGCTCGGGTGGGTCGGAGGCTACTCCTTTTTCCTGGAATAGATGCCCTATACGTTTTGTAGATACGGCAAAGACCACCATGCCCACTGTAAGTGCGATTGCTGCAGCGAAAAAGGCCCCGGAGGGCTTCATGAGGTCATAAAATTTGCCAAGGGCGATAGGCCCGACGGCGATACCGGCCGAGAAGGCCAGGTTAAAGAGGCCCATGGCGCGCCCCATTCCGGTCTCAAGGGCTTTTCCCCGGGCGATCACCAGCGCAGTCATAGCCGGCACCGCCAGGGCACTGCCGAAGCCCCAGATGACGCAAACCGCTAACAGCTCCGGCAGGCTCCTCGCCGCCGTGGCGCCCAACAATGCTATTGTGTTCAAACCTGTCCCCAAAATTGTGAGTTTAATCTTGTCCTGTTTGTCCGCCAGCTTTCCAAAGGGGTGCATCAGCACCGCAATAGTGAGAATCTTAACGGCTATGCAGAAGCCAACAGCAGCCATGGACAGGCCGATTTCCATCACGCCCAAAAGGGGCAGGAAAGAGCTCATGACGCCCAGGCCCACGGATAATGCAAAACGGAGGTAAAAGACGGTGCGAAAGACCGGATCCTTGAGAAGGCCCCAGGCGCGGACCCTGATGGGTGCCTTCTTTCTCCGTTCACCTATTCGAGGCATTAGCAATGCCACCAAGAACAGAGAAAGGAGACTCAACAGGCCCATGATCAGAAAATTGACCTCAATGCTAAACCAATCCGCTATCACACCGCCCATCAGAGGGCCAAATCCTAAGCCCAAGTAGATGGGAACGTTGAAGGTACCCACGGCCTCCCCGGCGTTTTCAGATCGAGTGAGGTCAGCCACGGCGGCCATGGCTATGGGAAGAATCATGGCGGACGCCGCTCCCTGGAGAAATCTTATCCCTACCAGGGACCAGGCCTGGAGCGCCACAATGTAGGCTGCCGAACAAAGGGCGTACAGGAACAGACCGGTCATCAGAAACGACTTCCGTCCGTATCGGTCCGAAATGGCGCCGGCCATGGGCATGAAGATCAAGCGGGAGATGGAAAAGGTGGAAAAAATCAGGCCCACCAGGACGCCGTCCGCTCCCAGCATTTTGGCATAAACCGGCAAGAGGGGCGCTATGATACCTATGCCCAAGTTGGAAACGGCGACAGATAGGGCCAGGACCAGAAAAATGGTCCCCATGCTTCTCTCTGGTTCTTCCCCGGCTTTCTCTATAAATTTCTTCTCCACGGACAGCACCTCTCCCACGAACCGGATGGCATCATACCATAACTCAAAGCGTCATGCCGAACAATCCAATTCACCTGCCGTGTCTCACTTAAAAACTGACGCACTCGTCCTTCAGCCATGATATCAAAGTCCTGTCTGTTACTCTCTTTGATTTGAAACCGAATTTTTGCGGAGGTTGGGTTCTGAATACCAAATCCGGTGACAGCCCTTAGTTTTTATGATAATAGCCGTCTTGTAGCGACGCCTCCCGAACTTTTCAGGGCACGGAGAATACTTATGGCCAAAGATGATTTGGAGATAGGGGATGAGGTGATTATTAATGGAGAGGGCCTCCAACAGCTTTTTGAGATCCTGAGCAGGGAGGGATATCGAATCTTCGGACCCACGATTCATCACACTGCCCTAGTATACGACCAGATCAGATCAGTTTCAGATCTGCCAGTTGGCTGGCGTGATGTGCAAGAGGCAGGAACATATCGTCTGGTGAAAGAGGATACGGAATCCCTCTTCGGGTACGTGTTAGGGCCCCAGTCCTGGAAAAAGTATCTTCATCCCCCAGTAGTTCGACTATGGAGGGCGGAGCGCGAAGGCGGTGGGTTTCACGTTGTTGAGGAGAAATATCAAATTCCCCAATATGCATTCTTAGGCGTTCGCTCTTGCGAGATTCATGCAATTTATAGCCTTGACAGCGTTTTTGGTACTCAGGAATTCTCTGATCCCATTTACAATGAGAGGCGGAAAAAGGTCTTTATCCTTGCCGTCAACTGCACCCGCCCCGGGGGCACTTGTTTTTGCGTTTCGATGAACACAGGCCCCGAGGTCAAATCTGGTTTTGATATCGCTTTAACCGAGGTACTAGATAATGGACGCCATTATTTCATCGCCGAAGTAGGAACTGAAAAAGGGACCAACGTCCTAAGGGATGTCACTTGTCGAAACCCCAATGAAGAGGAAAAAAGGACCGCGCGAGCCCTTCTTAAGGAAGCTGCTAGGCTGATGGGGCGTAACCTGGACACATCGAATCTCAAATCCATTTTCTACGAGAACTTCGAACATCATCAGTGGGAAAAGGTGGCGGAGAGATGTCTGACATGTGCCAACTGTACAATGGTCTGTCCCACCTGTTTTTGTAATACCATTGCGGATGCAAACACCTTGAACGGTGAACATGCTGAACGCTGGCGGAGGTGGGATTCCTGCTTCACATTAGATTTTTCCTATATCCATGGCGGAAGCATACGGACATCTGAAAAGTCTCGCTATAGACAGTGGCTCACTCACAAACTGATCACATGGAAGGAGCAGTTCGGGACACTTGGATGCGTTGGTTGTGGTCGCTGTATCACATGGTGCCCGGTGGGTATTGACATCACCGAAGAGGCGAGGACAATCCTGGAAGAACCGTCAAGTCCCGTAAAATGACCTAAAATTGGAGAAGGGGTGATAGCATGGAAAAAGCCGAAAAGATTTTGGCGGAGCATCCTTTTTTAGAGGGTTTAGACCCTGAATTGCTCAAGATCATTGCTTCTTGCGCAACCGAAATGCATTTTGAGCCTGGGCAAATGATCTACAGAGAGGGAGACGAAGCGAACCAGTTCCTCCTCGTTCGGGATGGGAAGGTGGCCATTGAAGTCTTTTCGGCCAGACGTGGTTCACTTATTATTCATACAGCTGGCGCTGGTCACGTGGTGGGCTGGTCATGGCTTTTCCCACCTTATAAAAGGAGATTTGACACACGGGCTGTTGAGGCTACCACAGCCGTTGCGTTGGATGGAAAATTCTTGAGAGAAAAGGCCGAGGAGGACCACCGGTTAGGCTATGAGTTGTTAAAGAGGTTTTCAAAGATCGTCGTGGAGCGTCTTCAAGAAACGAGGCTTCAGCTTGTGGATATCTATGGAAAACATTCATAAGAGGACAGCACCCATGAAACCCAGGGCCCCAGATGCAATGGTAACAACCCCGCATCTTATTCAGCGGTTCAAGAGGGAGACCCATGATACTTTCACCCTTGAACTTGAGCCCTCCAATGGGGCCTTTCACTTCAAGGCTGGCCAATTTAACATGCTATACATGTACGGGATTGGTGAGGTACCCATCTCAGTAAGTGGGGATTCCCTTGACAAGGAAAATATTGTCCATACCATACGGGCCTATGGAACGGTAACCAATAGGATGATGGATCTGAAGAAAGGGGATATGATCGGTGTTCGAGGCCCATTCGGAAAGCACTGGCCTATAGAGGATCTAACAGGGCACGATATTCTGCTGGTTGCTGGCGGGATCGGAGTCGCTCCCATAAGACCCGTGCTCTATCATATTCTGGCCAATCGCGATGAATACGGCAAAGTCATACTACTTTATGGAGAGCGAACGCCAGGGGATCTGATTTACCGAAGTCAAATAGAGCAATGGCGAGGCAGATTCGACATGGATATTGATGTGACGGTAGACAGCGCTAGAGAGGGGTGGCGGGGGAATGTGGGTGTCGTGACTACATTGATACCGAGAATTCAAATGGATCCCCGAAACACGAGGGCCATGCTGTGCGGCCCGGAAATCATGATGCATTATACGATCCTGGTACTAAAAGAGAAGGGTCTGCAAGATGACCAGATATATATCTCCATGGAACGCAACATGAAGTGCGGCGTCGGTTTTTGCGGCCACTGTCAGTTGGGGCCCAATTTTGTCTGCAAAGACGGACCCGTATTTCTGCTTGGTGAGGCAAAGAACCTGTTCCGGAAACGGGAGATGTGATATGCCAAAGAAGCGAAAACCGAAGCTCGCCGTATGGAAATTTGCTTCATGCGACGGCTGTCAGCTAAGCCTTCTGGATTGTGAAGACGAACTGCTTTCCGTGGCCCAGGAAATACAGATCGCCTACTTTCCTGAAGGATTTCGAGAAGTGATAAAGGGACCCTATGATCTATCTCTGGTCGAGGGGTCCATCACGACCCCCCACGATGCGGAGCGCATTCAAAAGATTCGACGGGTCTCCAAAACACTTGTTCCCATCGGTGCCTGCGCAACCGCAGGGGGGATTCAAGCATTACGCAACTTCAAGGATGTGAGAGAATTTGTCCATGTGGTGTATGCAAAACCGGAATACATCGATACCCTTTCCAAGTCTACACCCATCTCCGAGCACATTCGCATCGATTACGAACTTCGTGGTTGTCCCATAAGCAAAGAGCAATTGCTTGAGGTCCTAAGCGCGTTCTTACATGGCAGAAGGCCCGTTATACCCCCCCACAGTGTCTGCATAGAGTGTAAAAGAAAGGGGAACATATGTATTGCGGTTACCCAGGGAATTCCCTGCATGGGGCCTGTAACACAGGCGGGGTGCGATGCCCTTTGCCCCACCTATAATCGTGGGTGTTATGCCTGTTTTGGTCCCAAAGAGACCCCCAACACAAGCTCCTTAAGTAATTGGTGGAACGAGAGACTGGAAATGAAGGAGATGGATATCATGCGATTGTTTCGCACATTCAACGCCTTTGCCGAACCTTTTCGCAAGGAGAGCGAAGGCCATGAAGTCTAGGAAGAAGATCAAGGTGGATTACCTCGCTCGCGTAGAGGGCGAAGGCGGCTTGACCATAAAGTTCAAGGGGAACGAGGTGGCGAATGCGAAACTAAACATTTTTGAACCCCCCAGATTTTTTGAGGCGTTTCTGCGTGGCAGAAATTACGCAGAAGTCCCTGACATCACCGCCCGGATCTGCGGAATATGCCCCATGGCTTACATGATGAGTTCCATGCAGGCCATGGAGTCAGGATTTGAAACGGAGGTGGGAGAACAGATCCGTGCCCTGCGCCGACTCATATATTGTGGAGAATGGATCGAGAGCCACGTGCTACACATTTATATGCTACATGCTCCGGATTTTCTCGGTTACCAGGATGCCATCCAACTCGCAAAGGACTATCCGGAAATTGTCCAGCGAGGTCTCCAGTTGAAAAAGCTGGGGAACGATATTATTTCGCTTTTAGGGGGGCGTGAAATCCACCCGATCAACATCAAGGTAGGTGGCTTTTACAGTGTCCCCACAAGAGCCGAACTCCTGGCCCTAGTTGACCGGATAAAATGGGCGCGGGATGCGGCCTATGAGACTGTGCGCTGGGTGGGCACATTGCCCTTCCCCGATTTTGAGCAAGACTATGAGTTCGTTGCCCTGCACCATCCGGAGGAATACGCCATCATTGAGGGAAATCTGATCTCGAACAGGGGACTGAACATTCCGATCAATGCGTTTGATGCCCAGTTCCAGGAGGAGCACGTGAGGCATTCCACCTCCCTGCAAGCCACGATCAAAGAGCGGGGGGAGTATCAGGTGGGTCCTATGGCAAGATTCAATCTCAATTTCGATCAGTTATCTCCTGTGGCCAAGGAAGCAGCCCGGGAAGCGGGACTGGAGCCCGTTTGCAGCAATCCCTTTAAAAGCATCATTGTCAGAAGCCTAGAGACTCTTTATGCCTGTGATGAATCCCTACGTCTAATCAAGGCGTATGAGATGCCAGAAAAACCGTCAGTTGAAGTGAAGCCTAAAGAAACCCTCTCCTATGGTTGCACAGAGGCCCCCCGTGGGATCTGTTGGCACCGTTACCGGGTGGACAAAAATGGCACCATTCTGGATGCCAGGATTGTTCCCCCCACCTCGCAAAACCAGAAAGTCATAGAGAGGGATCTTTTTCACTTCGTCAAGAAGCACGGCGATCTCCCCGACGACGAGCTTACTTGGATGTGCGAGCAGGCGGTAAGAAATTATGACCCGTGCATCTCCTGCTCGTGCCATTTCCTTAAAGTAAAACTGGAAAGGGAATAAGCACATTTATGGGTCAGAAGAGATCACCAGGGGTGTCCTACAAGACTGATCTTGACACTGAAATCCTTGTTGTAGCCGTTGGGAACCAATTCAAGGGGGACGATGGTATAGGGCCTTTTGTGGCACGCAAACTGGAGTCGAAAAACCTACCAAAAACTCTCGTCAAATTCCATGATGGTGACGGGACCTCCTTGATGGAACTCTGGATAGACGCCCACATGGTGATCCTTTTAGACGCGGTGAGTTCCGGCGGACAACCCGGAAGAATCTTTCGGTTTAATGCCCTTCGGCAACGCATCCCCGGGTCATTTTTCATGTATTCGACCCACAATTTCGGCCTTGCTGAGACCGTCGAGCTTGCAAGGACATTAAACCGTCTTCCACCATGTCTCATAATCTATGGGATAGAAGGGAAAAACTTTGGGGAAGGCCTAAACCTTTCTCCAGAGGTCCGGAGAGTTGCAAAGGAAGTTGTGAAAAAGGTGATTAATGATATCTATGAGAGAATTGGGAGCAACTCCATTTCCTCAAGAGTATGATTTGCTTTCCTCCTCCGAAAACTCTCATAAAACTTCTTTACAAAAAGAGAAGAGCTTATATCCACGCTATGACTGTGGCAAATACCCAATAAACGATGAAAGCTAGGAGGGTTCAAAATGGTTGAGGCTACGAAAAGGAAGATTCTAGTGGGAGTGGATGGTTCTGACCGCTCTTTTCGAACGATCAGATACATAAGTAACATCCCTTCGTTCAAGAAGATGCGTGTGGTTCTGTTGAATGTCTTCACCGAGATACCTGAATCGTTTTGGGATCTGGAAAAAGAACAACTGTACCATAGGAGACTAA
>Ga0111161_1001_pt1 | contig 29566 bp, 30 predicted proteins | sample DeeMarSeWOR28_12_FD_80264 | JGI IMG/M metagenome (GOLD analysis project Ga0111161, IMG submission 80264) | Nitrospira bacterium SG8_3
GCGTCTATGCGGCACTGCTCAATAAGTATGTGAAAGAGGGTGTGGTGGACTATCAGGGATTCAAGAAGGAGGAGGGCAAACTCGATCAATATCTGAAGGATCTAGAGAAAACAGACTCTAGCAAGCTTTCTCGGAACGAGCAGTTTGCCTTTTACATCAACGCATACAATGCCTGGACCATCAAGCTGATCCTGAGCGGTTATCCTGGCGTCAAATCCATAAAAGAATTTGGGAGCCTCCTCAAGAGCCCGTGGAAAAAGAAACTCGCCCGGATTGATGGAGAAATAGTCACCCTGGATCATATTGAACATGGCATTCTTCGTCCCACGTACAAAGATCCGCGGGTTCATTTTGCCATAAATTGCGCCTCCAAAGGGTGTCCACCCCTCCGCTCCGAGCCCTATCAAGGGGACCTCCTGGATGAACAGCTGGATGAAATGGCACGGGCCTTTATCAATGACCCCAGTAGAAATCGTCTTGAAGGGAAAACGCTCTATGTGAGCCGTATCTTTAAATGGTTTAAAGAGGACTTTGGGAACGATATTGTCGGTTTTTTTCAAGAATACGCCCAGGGTGAGTTGAAACAGGCATTGGATTCCAGTCGAGAGGAAATCAAGGTTAAATACCTTTCCTATAACTGGTCTCTAAATGGAAAGTAGTTTCCGTCTTGAAACGGCCCTTTTCCGCAGTCTCTGCGTCAATCTGCGGAATTAGTTGTGCGGCGTACTGATGATGTACGCCTCCGCCCAATCCCTTGATTTCCTTGATCCTGCGAAAAATTTTCCGTTTCAAGCTCGGATAAATCTTAAATTTATGGATCAGAAACTGTTCATAGTACAGGGAGGTAATAATGGCTGATTATGATTTTGATATGGGCGTCATAGGCGCGGGAGCCGCAGGTCTCACCGTCACTGCCGGGGCCACCCAGCTTGGTGCTAAGACACTTCTCATTGAGAAGGAGAATCTACTGGGAGGTGATTGCCTCCACTACGGGTGCGTTCCCAGCAAGACCCTCATCAGAACCGCTCAAGTCTATCATCAGATGAAAAAGGCCGAGGAATTTGGTCTACCCCCCGTAGATCTTAGGCCTGTGGATTACCAGCAGGTGACAAAGAGAATCCAATCGGTGATCAATACCATTCAAAAACATGATTCTGAGGAAAGATTTTGTGGCCTGGGGGCTAAGGTGGAATATGGGCATGCCACTTTCGTGGATGAGCACAGCATTCGTTTGAACAGGAAGAACTATTCGGCGAAAAACTGGGTCATTGCTACAGGGTCTTCACCTTCTATCCCTCCCATCGAGGGCCTGGACAAGACGCCTTTTATTACCAACAAGGAGATTTTTTCATTGGACCATCTGCCAAAATCGATGGTCATTCTGGGTGCAGGCCCCATAGCCACAGAGATGGCACAGGCATTCTCGCGTCTGGGAACAAAGGTCGATGTGGTTCAACGGAGCAACCAGATTCTGAGTAAAGAGGACGAGGACACGGCTGGTGAAGTGATGGAGGCCCTCAAGTCAGAGGGCGTCACCATTCATCTGAACACGACCGTGGTGAGCACAAAAGACCTGGGGGCTGAAAGGGAGATCATGATTAAGGACCGGGAAGATAAAGAGACGACACTCAGGGCAGAGACAATTCTGGTGGCCATGGGGAGGGAGGCCAATTTGGCAGGTTTGGGACTAAAAAATGTGGGTGTGGAATTTAATGGCAAAGGGCTTCAGGTGGATAAAAGACTCAGAACGACCCAGAAGCACATATATGCAGCGGGTGATGTGACGGGCTCTTACCTATTTACCCATGCAGCTGGGTATGAAGGGGGCATCGTCATCAGCAACGCCATTTTTCACCTTCCGAGAAAGGTGAACTATACTTACTTGCCGTGGTGTACTTACACAGATCCGGAGCTGGCCAGTATTGGGATGAATGAAAAAGCGGCCAAGGCTGCTGGGATCGAGTATTCAGTATGGACAGAGGCGTTCAAAGATAACGATAGAAGCCTGGCCGAGGGAGAAAAGAGAGGAAAGATCAAAATGATCCTGGACGCAAAAGAAAAACCTCTCGGAGTGCAGATTTTGGGACCGCACGCCGGGGAACTGCTCAGTGAATGGGTGGCCGTTCTAAATGGTAAGGTGAAGCTTTCCATACTGGCCGCTGCGGTCCACCCTTATCCAACCCTTGGTGAAATCAATAAGAGGGTTGCGGGGACATTCTTTTCGCCCAAGATTTTCTCAGACAAGGTCAAAAAGGGTCTGAAATTCTTCTTCCACCTGAAAGGGAGAGCTTGCGAGCCAGAATCTTGAGTAGGCCAGATCGGGATGTTCATCTAAAAGGGAACATTGAGGTGCATATGAATGAGGAGCAGTCAGAAGCAACATTTCAGACCCTCGATCCTGAGGCGTGGGTAGATCAGTACGGGGATTATCTCTACAGGTATGCAATTGCCAGAATTCATGAGCCCGCAGTTGCCGAGGATCTTGTGCAGGAGACACTTCTGGCAGCCCTGCAAGGTAAAGAAGGTTTTAAGGGCCGTTCTTCTGAGAAGACCTGGCTGACCGGGATACTGAAGTACAAGATCGTAGACTATATCCGTAAGAAAAGCAGAGAGCAACCGACAGATAATATAGAGTTGGCGGCGGATGCTATGCATGAACATTTTGATGAGAAAGGCGGATGGAAAGTAGGACCCGCCAAATGGACTGTAAATCCCAAGGAACTTTTGGAGCAGAAGGAGTTCTGGAGGGTCTTTTACAGTTGTCTGTCAAAACTCTCTGAGCGTTTAGCTAAAGCATTCGCGCTACGCGAATTGGATGGTCTGAGCAGCCAGGAGATTCGTGAAATTTTGAATATCTCTGCTACGAATAGTTATGTCATGTTGTACCGCGCTCGAATGCGTATGAGGGACTGTTTGGAAGTTAACTGGCTTGGTCAAAGGAAAGTGAGGAAGCAAAATGCTGTCTTGTGAGGAAGTGACACAACTGGTGTCAGAATCTCTGGATCGAGAGCTATCTCTTCGTCAGCGTGTGTCCACGAAAATGCACCTCATGATGTGTCGATTATGTTCTCGCTACAACAAGCAACTGGCGGGTCTGAGGGAAGCCTTTCGTCTTCACGCCATGCGCGAAGAAGACATTGATATTTATCCCGCCTCTCTTTCTTCAGAAGCCAGGCAGCGCATTAAACAAGCCCTGCATCATACATCCCGTGAGCCTCATTGATGGCGCATCTCTCCTATGGGGAGCCCTTTACTCTGTATTTGCGGGACCCGTTTTAATGTGAACCTTCTCCCCATCCCACCCGTGAGGAAGTATTCAGAATCTCAAATTTCCATGTAAGGATTGCAACCCTCAGACGACAAACCTGCAAAGACATATGGGTAATAGAATAAGATCCTTCTCTGCTTAAGGAGAGGGGTATGTATATGAGAAAAGGAGAGCAATATGCTTCGGAAAACACTCATTGCTAGCTTTATCGTTTTTTGGTTTCTCTGGTTCTTTACTTCAGGGATCGTCTCCTCTTTTGTGACAAGGGAAGGTGGCAAAACCTACATCGTGGATCAGAGGGGAGAGAAATGGGATGTGACCCAGGCAGAATCCATTGGTTTTAAGCCTAAAGGGTTTCAGTTTGGAATAGGTAGGAATGCGTTTACACCCCTTGATGATTCTTCTTTGACCGATAATACGGACTCAGTTGCAAAGGATCTTCGCGTTATTGGCGTAGAGGAAGGCTCAGAGGCGCAAGCCTATTCGGTCCCCAGACTCAAATGGCACGAGATTGCCAACAGCAACCTGGGATCAGAACCCATTGCCGTGGGGTACTGACCTCTTGTGGATTTAGCGACTGTGTACAGCCGTGAGATAGATGGTCAGATCTTGACGCTGGTCCCTTCTGGTTGGACCTATAATCGTACGTTCGTATTGTACGACAAAGAGACCGGTACCCTCTGGTATCCCTACAAAAAAGGACTGATGGGCATACAGGGGAAATATTTCAAGCGATGGCTACCAAGACTTTCCTCAAAGGATACCCGATGGAAGGATTGGGTTAGAGCACATCCTGATTCCAAGATATTGAAATAAGACCAAAACAATATCTTGTGAATCCAACAAAATTCTATGAAAGAAGAGGAGAAACATATGGACATAGAAAGCTTCTGTACATATATGAAAGATGAGATGACGGGCTGGAAGGCAAAATCCTATGACCTCGTTCGGAATATGGAGAAAATGTCGATGGGTCCTGATGAAAAGAGGGCGGCTTCAATTGCTGAAATGGGAGCCATCATTGAAAGGGTTGAGCAAATACTAAAAAAACTGGAAACGGAATGCCCAGCCAACTGGGATTCAGAAAAAGCCGAGCTGGATAATATGATTTGTGATATTAAAGAGACATGGAGAGAAGCTTCAGCCGCGTCTCCTGATGATTTTGACTGATCAGCACGTGCGCGAAAGATGGCTTGATTAAAGAGATCTGGATAAGGTCTCAATCATGGATTAAAAAAAGGAGGAATCCAGTGGAACTTGCGATAATAGGATTGGGCCGTATGGGGATGAATATGGCTAGGCGCCTGCTTAAAGGCAATCACCAGGTGATAGCCTATAACCGAACATCCAACAAAACCGATGAAATCGTTAAGCAAGGGGCTATCGGGGCCTATTCACTTTCCGAAATGGTGGAGAAGCTCTCCCCGCCCCGAGTGGTCTGGCTGATGCTGCCTGCCGGGCCAGCAATTGACGATCACCTGGAGCAGTTGAAAGACCTTCTCTCCGATGGGGATGTGGTGATTGATGGGGGCAACACTTATTTCAAAGATGACATACGGCGGGCCGAAATGCTTGCTGAGAAGGGCATACAATTCGTAGATGCTGGGGTCAGTGGAGGCATTTGGGGCCTCAAGGTTGGATATTGCACCATGGTTGGCGGAACGAAAGCGAATTTTGAGTATCTCGAACCCATATTCAAGACGCTAGCGCCCCAAGATGGCTATCTATACTGCGGCCCCACTGGCGCAGGGCATTTTGTAAAAATGGTCCACAACGGTATCGAGTATGGCATGATGCAGGCCTACGGTGAAGGATTTGAAATCCTGGAGGCTTCGCCGTATGCTGAGTCACTCAACTATGCAGAGGTTGCCCATCTATGGAATCAGGGGAGCGTCATCCGCTCATGGCTGCTGGAGCTGGCGGAAGAGGCCTTCAAGAAAGATGGAAAGCTCTCAGATATCCGCGGATACGTTGAGGATTCGGGTGAAGGGAGGTGGACGGTCCAGCAGGCCATAGAAACGGCTGTCGCTGCCCCGGTCATCGCCTTGTCACTTTTGCAGCGATTTCGCTCCCGCAAAAAGGATACTTACTCTGACAAGGTTCTTGCAGCCCTGAGACGAGAGTTTGGGGGTCATGCTGTCGTGGCATCTGAATCAAAAAAGGAGGGGGACTAAGCTTGGTGCTCCGCTATTCTTCAACAAGGGGATTTAGAAATTACGTCAAGGCGGCCAAAAAGATCCTGGACGACAACTGGACCGGATCCTACACCAAGCCTTCCCCCCGACTTTATCCACATCAATGGAACTGGGATTCGGCCTTTATTGCTATTGGATACGCCCATTACGATCTGAACAGGGCGCAGCAAGAGATCCTATCCCTATTTGAAAACCAATGGCCCAATGGCATGGTTCCTCACATCATCTTTAATCCGGAGGCATTGGGTCATTATTTCCCTGAACCCGATTTCTGGCAGGTACCCGATGGGCGGTTAACGAGTGGAATCACGATGCCGCCCTTGCATGCCATTGCCTGCCGCCGTATGCATGACAAGGCGAAGGATAAGGATGGTGCCCGTGAATTCTTGAAACTGGTATTTCCCAAATTGATCGCTTCCCATCGGTATCTTTATAAATTTAGGGATCCGGAAGGCGCAGGTCTCGTCTATATAAGACACCCGTGGGAGTCTGGCCTGGATAATTCTCCCGCATGGGATCGTCCGCTACGGGAAATCCAGGTCGATAAAGGGAAATTGCCATCTTATGAGCGCAAGGACTTGCAGCACGGCATCCCTGCAGACCAGCGCCCTAGTGAAGATGACTATGATCGATATGTCTACCTGGTGGATCTCTTCAGGAGACTCAAATACGAGGAAAAGGGCATTTATGAGGAGTGCCCTTTTCTGGTTCAGGATTTATTGTTCAATTCCATCCTGTGCCGGGCGAATCGTGATCTTTTAGAGATTGGAAAGGTCCTAAGAGAAGATACGGCAGAGGTGCAAGGGTGGGTGGATCAGACCTCCCGAGCTATTTCTGAGAGATTATGGTGCGAGCGCTGCAAGCAATTTGAGGGTATGGATCTGTCCGAAGGGGAGCCTTTACACACGGCGACAGCAGCCAATTTCATGCCCCTTTTTGCCGGGGCTGCCTCAAAAAGTCAGGCTGAGATCATGTATGAAACCCTTAACTCCGTTTCTTTTTGCGCACTTCATCAGGGCAACTGCTTCACGATTCCCAACTACGATATGACCAGAGAAGACTTTGATCCCAAAAATTACTGGCGTGGTCCAGTCTGGATAAACATCAATTGGATGCTTTCCCAAGGATTAACGGGTTACGGGTACAAACAGAAAGCAGATGCCATGAAAAAGGATATGATTCAACTACCCATTCGGTTCGGGTTTCATGAGTACTTTGATTCTCAGACGGGAAGGGGTTATGGCTCTGATAATTTTTCCTGGACAGCGGCGCTGTTCCTGGACTTGGTCTATGAGTATTATGATAAAGATAAACATGGTTTTAGGTGGTTAAAATTGGGGAAAAGCCGGAAGCTGAAAGAGACGAAGGTTCTCAACCAGGGAAGCCGTGATCAGGTTGTCCCCTCAGCTGACGTGGCTTGTAACTTGATGGCCACAATGGGAGATTTGAAGGAGAGGTTTTATAACCTGAATCGGGGCTTGGTGGATTATGAGGCCATGAAGAACTCTTCCGAATATCGCAGTATCTATCAGCAGACATCAGCGAGACTTCAGGACTTTAACCTGACAAGACTTTCCTCATTAGAAGAGAAACTCGCCTTTTGGATCAACCTTTACAATACCATTGTGGTGCATGGGATTGTGGAATTGGGCGTTTCTTCCTCGGTCAGGGAGATTCCAAATTTTTTTAGCCATATTGCCTATAGGATAGGGGATTACAGATTTTCAGCGCAGGATATGGAGCATGGTATACTGAGAGCCAATTCACGGCCTCCTTATAGACCGTTCTCCCTCTTCAGAAGAAACGATCCTCGTCGTCAATTCAGTTTGGAGAGTATTGACCCGAGAATCCATTTCGCTTTGGTCTGCGGTTCCAGATCCTGTGCGCCAATCCGTTTTTATGAACCCCGTGGTATTTATGAGCAGTTGGAGATTGCAACAAAGAATTTTGTCAACAGTTCAGAAGTTGTGATTCTCCCAGAAGAAAACAAAATCCTCCTTTCCCAAATCTTCAAATGGTACGAGGGAGACTTTGGTGGGAAAAAGCAGATGTTTGAATTTCTTCAGCGCTATTTGAATCCAGATGAAAAGTCAGATTTTTTTGCGAAGAACAAAGATAGCATCGTCGTGGAATATCTGTTCTACGACTGGAACCTAAACCATTGATAACTCTGCTTACAGTTGGTAGGGTGGTCGGAATCTGTGAGGCGGCTTTGCTGGCAGAGGCTGGGGAAAAACATGAGCGTTAGAGATAATAAGTTGAGTGAATCTGTTGAAGCCGTTCAGGCTGAGATCAAGACCCAGGATTCTGAGATGCCGAAAGGCTGTGTCGTGGATAAATCTCTTGATCCTTGCACTATTGTGATTGTAGGCGCCTCAGGGGATCTCACTGCGAGAAAACTGGTTCCAGCCCTCTTTAATCTCTACCTCATTGATGGGTTGCCAGAACCTTTTGTTATTGTGGGCTGCAGTCGCACCAAGATGAGCGATCTGGATTTCCGAAACAGGATGGAAAAGGGTATCGAAGAGACCGGCAAGCTAGACAAGGCGGAATGGGAGGCATTTGCGAAATCCCTTTATTATCGTTCTATAGACTATGGAGAACTTTCCTCTTTCACGCAATTGGCCCAGGCCTTGAGAGAGCTGGACAAAAAGCATAAGACCCTGGGCAACAAAATCTTTGATCTTGCCATTCCGCCTTCCCTGTACGGCACAGTTGGTCAAATGATTGGAAAAGCCGGCCTTTCCATTGAAAAGGAAGATGGCAATGGGTGGTCACGCATCGTGGTGGAAAAGCCTTTTGGCAGGGATCTGAAGACGGCCGTTGAGCTGAATGAAGCCCTTCAAGAACATTTTCAGGAACACCAGATATTCAGGATTGATCACTACCTGGCCAAGGAAACGGTCCAGAATGTGTTAATGCTTCGGTTTGCCAATGCCATTTTTGAGCCCATCTGGAACAGAAATTACATAGACCATGTGGAAATAACCGCCGCCGAAAGCCTCGGGGTTGAACATCGGGCAGGCTACTACGAGCAGGCGGGTGTCTTAAGGGACATGTTCCAGAATCATATGATGCAGCTTCTGGCCCTGACCGCCATGGAGCCCCCTTCTCTTTTTGAGGCAGACTATGTGAGGGATGAAAAGGTCAAAGTGTTTCGCTCCCTGAGGCCATTTCCCGTTGAAAACCTAAATGAATTCCTTATCTTAGGACAGTATAGCCCGGGCGCCGTAAATGGGAAAGAGGTGTCCGGTTATCGTGACGAGCCTGGTGTGAGTCCAAACTCCCTTACGCCCACTTTCGCCACGATGAAAGTCTTTATAGGAAACTGGCGATGGAAGGGCGTGCCCTTCTACCTCACATCAGGCAAGAGGCTGACCAGGAAACTGACTCAGATCAGTATCCAATTCAAAGAAGTCCCCCATTCCATGTTTCGCCCTGTGTTGGGCGAACATATATCAGCCAACCGATTGATCCTGGGCATCTACCCAGAAGAAGAAATCACCTTGACCTTTCAGACCAAGTATCCCGGGGCCAAGATGTGTTTGAGGTCCGTAACCATGGATTTCCTCTACCATCAAGACTACTCCGGCCCCGTGCTTGAGGCCTATGAAAAGGTGCTTATCGACTGCATTCAGGGGGACCAAACGCTATTCTGGCGCCAGGATGCCGTGGAACGCTCTTGGTCTTTTTTGACACCTATCCTGGAGGAATGTGAAACCTGTGGTGATCGGGGGAAAAGGCTCCTCCCATACGCAGCGGGAAGCTGGGGGCCAAAGGCTGCCGAGGCGTTGAGGCAGAGCTGATTTAAAAAATTCATCATCCAAAATAGACCTAGGAGGCATTTCATCATGGAGACATACTACAAACCCGAAGACCTTCTAAAATTTGAAGAAATCGGGAGGGAGGCATCGGATCTTGCAAAAAAATTCTTTGATTACTATGGTGCTGTATTCGCTGAGGGAGAACTCACAGAGAGGGAGAAATCGCTCATCGCCCTTGCCGTTGCACACACCATTCAATGTCCTTACTGCATCGATGCCTTTACTCAGGCCTGCCTGGAAAAGGGATCAAACCTGGCTGAGATGACGGAGGCCGTTCACGTGGTGACAGCCATCCGGGGTGGGGCATCCCTGGTTCACGGTATTCAGATGCGCAATATCGCAGAAAAGCTCTCTATGTAAGAGCGTTTAGTTAAGGAGGAAAATGCGTCTCGAGCAAACTTCACAAGAGAGTGAAATGGGCTCTGGGGAAAAGGCTGTAACCGTCGAGCCTTTCCGCCAGACGCTTGCAAGCCACGGTCTGAGATTGGAACGGGGACAGACGACCACCTTGCAGATCAATGTGGGTCTTTTCTGCAATCAGAGCTGTAGACACTGTCATCTGAGCGCCGGACCTGGGCGCAGGGAAAACATGGACTTGGAGACCGCAGACCAGGTGGTGGGCTTTGCCCAAAGGAATTCTTTTGAAATCATAGATATCACCGGCGGAGCGCCCGAACTGAACCCGAATCTGGTCTATCTCATAAAAAAGCTGGCCCCCCTTACCCCCAGGATCATGGTCCGTACCAACCTCTCCGCTTTGAATGACGGCAAGCGAGATTATTTGTTTGGGATTTTCAGAGATAATAATGTGGTGGTTGTGGCTTCTTTCCCTTCCATTAATGAGGCACAAGCGGATTCTCAGCGAGGCAGTGGTATTTTTCAGAAGAGTATAACTGCCCTGAAGAGACTAAATGCTGAGGGCTATGGAGAGGAAGGATCCGGCCTGGAACTAAACCTGGTTTCTAACCCGACCGGAGCATTTCTCCCCTCTTCACAGTCTGAGGCAGAGAAGAGATTCCGCAAAGTCCTGAAACAGAAGTGGGGTATTTCTTTTAACAACCTTTTCAATTTTGCCAATGTACCCCTTGGAAGGTTTCGCCAGTGGCTCGTACAGTCAGGGAACCTGGAAAAGTACATCGAGAAACTGGCTTCCAGTTTCAACCCTTGCGCCATGGAAGAGCTCATGTGCCGCAGTCTCGTCTCTGTAGCCTGGGACGGATACCTCTTTGATTGTGATTTTAACTTGGCAAGGGGTCTTTATCTGAGTGGAAGAAGGATTCACGTCTCAAGGATGCCTGGGCCTCCTTCGCAAGGAACGCCTATTGCTGTGGCCGATCACTGTTATACGTGCACGGCTGGTGCCGGTTTTACATGAGGAGGGGCCATTAAGGCCTGAGTTCAGGCCCTACCCGCAAAGGAGGAGATCTATTTCGTCTGAAAGGAGATGGGGGTATTTCCCCGTTTTGCAAAGTATGGCAAAAGAAATGGAAGTATCTATTGAACAGCCTGTAAAGGGTCGAAAGAAAGGACTGCTAAAGGCCCTCGTTCTTTTGGTGTTCATTATCGCAGCCATTTGCGTAATAAAGTTCACCCCTGTAAAAGGATATCTCACCGCAGAGGCCCTGGGGAGTTTTCTGGACAAGGCCGGCATCTGGGCTCCCATCGTCTACATGATTGTTTATGCTATTGGCGTATGCCTGTTTATACCTGGCACAATTTTGACCGGCCTGGGTGGCGCCATTTTCGGGGCCTATTGGGGTTTTGTTTATGTCTGGATTGGCGCCATGTTAGGAGCAAGCGTTGCTTTTTGGATAGGGCGAACTTTGGGGAGGGAATTCGCTGCCGCTATGATAGGGGACAAACTGAAGAAGTATGACGACGGCATAGAGCGTAACGGATTTGCGACAGTCCTCTACTTGCGTCTCGTCTATTTCCCGTTTACGCCCTTGAATTTTGGCATGGGATTGACCAAGGTCCGCTTTTGGGACTATTTTTTCGGCACAGGGCTGGGAATTATTGTCGGGACTTTCATCCTCATATTTTTCTTCGCAACCTTGAAAGAGGTTTGGGCCTCCGGAAACTGGAGCGAACTAATTTCCTTTAGGGTCTTCTTTTCCGTGGGTCTTTTCATCTTCTCACTCTTTATCCCCAAGATCATAAAGAAGTTCAGGGGAGAAGTTTAAGCAACCAAAGCCCCTAGCCAGAAGGGCAGAGCTGAGCCCAAAGTGGAATATTGGAATAATGGAAGACTGGAATCGTGGGTTCACCTGACAAAAGGGATTCTTACGTTGTTCCTATCCAATACTCCAATACTCCCGTACTCCAGCAAAACGGAGCATTTTTTATTTGGCAGATTCAATTTAGATGAGAAAGGAGTAGAGATGCGTGATGACTAGTCTAGATGAACTTTGTGTGAATACGATTCGAATGCTTTCCGCAGACGGTGTTGAAAAGGCGAACTCCGGACATCCTGGCATGCCGATGGGAGCGGCCACCGTTGCTTATGTCTTGTGGACCCGGTTCTTAAAGCATAACCCTGGGAATCCGGACTGGCCTGACAGGGATCGATTCGTGCTCTCTGCAGGCCACGGTTCCATGCTGCTTTATAGCCTGCTTCATCTCACAGGCTACGACCTATCCCTTGAGGATATAAAGAATTTCCGGCAGTGGGGGAGTAAGACGCCTGGGCATCCAGAGTCCCATGTCACAAAGGGCGTGGAGACCACCACAGGTCCCCTCGGGCAGGGCTTCGCGAACGGCGTGGGGATGGCCATTGCTGAGCGATTTCTGGCGGCGCGTTTCAATCGTCCGGGGCACGAGATCATAGACCACCACATCTATAGTATCGTGAGCGATGGCGATCTCATGGAGGGGGTCTCCCACGAAGCGGCTTCCTTGGCTGGTCACCTGAAACTGGGAAACATCATTTACTTTTATGATGATAATCATATAAGCATCGACGGAAGTACGGACCTGGCCTTTACTGAAAATCGGGTAGATCGTTTTAAGGCCTATGGCTGGCATGTTCAGGGTGTAGAGGACGGAAACGACATGGAGGCCATAGAAAAGGCTATTCGGGCAGCACAGAAAGAAAAAGACCGACCCTCACTCATTTCGGTCCGAACCCATATCGGTTATGGCAGTCCGAACAAGCAGGATACGGCTTCAGCCCACGGGGAGCCTTTAGGTGCGGAGGAGCTCAAACTGACCAAAGAAAACCTGGGATGGCCTCTTGAACCCGAGTTTTTCATCCCGGAGGAGGCCTTGAAACACTTCCGGCAGGCCCTGGAAAAAGGCAAGGCTTGGGAAGGAGAATGGAAAGAGCGGTTTCAGGCCTACGAAAAGGCCCATCCTGAACTGGCTGCGGAGTGCCAACGATGGATGAGCGGTCAATTGCCTGATGGCTGGGAAGAGGAAATTCCCTCTTTTCCTGCTGACCCTAAGGGTGTGGCGACCCGTGTGGCATCCGGCACGGTCTTGAGTGCGGTTGCCCCTATCTTCCCCAACCTGATTGGGGGTTCTGCTGATCTTGCACCCTCCAACAAGACCTTTGTGAAAGGAGGGGAGGTGTTTCAAGGGGGTCAATACGCAGGACGCAATTTCCACTTTGGGGTGCGAGAACATGGCATGGGATCCATTCTGAACGGCATGGCCTTACATGGAGGTTTGATTCCCTATGGGGGAACGTTTCTTATCTTTTCTGATTATATGCGGCCCCCCATCCGTCTTGCGGCTATGATGGGACTGAAGGTCATTTATATATTTACCCACGACAGTATTGGGCTGGGCGAGGATGGCCCGACCCACCAGCCCATTGAACAATTGGCCGCGCTAAGGGCCATACCAAACTTAACGGTCCTTCGCCCCTGTGATGCCAATGAAACCGCAGAGGCCTGGCGGTTTGCACTCCAACACAAAAAGGGACCTGTCGCCCTTGCCCTGACCAGACAGGGCCTCCCCATTCTGGACCGCAAGGAGTTTGCATCGGCCAAAGATCTCCACAGGGGCGGCTATGTGCTAAGCGATGATGGGGATAAACAGCCAGACATCATTCTGATGGGTAGCGGGTCAGAAGTCCATGTTGCCATTGAAGCGGCAAACAAGCTCAGGGAAAAGGGCATTGCTGCACGCGTGGTGAGTATGCCCTCTTGGGAGTTGTTCGACAAGCAACCTGAGACATATCGAGATCAGGTTCTGCCCCCTCAAATAAATACTCGGGTAGCCGTCGAAGCCGGAGCCACCCAGGGATGGCATCGTTATCTGGGTAATAAGGCTGCGGTGATCGGCATAGACCATTTTGGCGCCTCTGCACCTTACAAGATTCTCTATGAAAAATTTGGGATTACCGCTGACCGAGTGGCGGAAAAGGCACTAGGTCTTTTAAACAAGGGTTGATTTTGAAGTGTAGGAGCAGCCGCAGCCTCCAGCCTGTAGGGCTTACGGCCCGGAGGGTGGGCTGCCCTACGATTTTTGGAATAAGGAAGAATGATGGAAACACGAAGGCATTTTATTAGAAGGGTTCTCGGCTGTCTCGGCCTTGCCGGCTTTTTGTTCAGTCCTTTTTCTATACTGGTCCGATCAGCCCTTGCACAAGCCAAGAAAATCATTCTTCCCAAAGAAACAAAGAGAGAAAGCCTGGTCACCAGAAATCCTGCCGACTTAGACACTCAAAACCTGGAGATCACACCCCTTCAAGATTTCCAGACAATGGGTCCGACGGATCACAAAGTGGACCTAGGTACGTGGCGTCTTGAGGTGAAAGGGCACGTAAAGACCCCGCTTGACCTGACGTACAAACAGATCACCTCCCTGCCATCTGTTGAAAGAGACGTCCTCCTGATCTGCCCGGGAGTTTTCGCGAATCACGGTCGGTGGAAAGGAATCTCCATGAGTGCGCTATTGAAAATGGTGAAAGCGGAAGAGGGTGTTACCCACGTGACGGTTCGAGGCCCACGAGGTGCCAGCGAAAAAGTGGAGAGGTTTTCAATTGAGGAGATCCTGTCCAATAAGGTTTTCTTGGCCTATCAGGTGAACGGGCAGATCCTTCCACAAAAGCACGGGTTCCCGCTCCGCGTTGTGGCTGAAGACCACTATGGATACGAGTGGGTAAAGTACGTGGACCAAATTACAATAGAAAAAATCTAAGAATGTCCGTCGTCACAATACAAGTGACCACTGACCATGGACAACTGACACTGCCAAAAGCCAGCCTGCTAAAAAATAATGAATAACTTGAAAAATGCGTCTCCAACCTCAAATAATAGTTGCGCATGACCGCAGTGAATTGGCAGAAACAGCGGCCAATATTTTTACAAGGACGGCCAAAGATTGTGTCATGCAGACAAACTTTATCACTGTCGCTATTTCCGGTGGTTCCACGCCACGGGATATGCACAAGTTGCTAGGGCAAGAGCCTTATCGTTCGGAAATACCTTGGAACAAGACCCATATATTCTGGGTGGATGAGCGATGTGTATCGGTGGATGACCCAGCAAGCAATTTCGGCCTGGCCAAAAAGGACTTTCTGGAGCGGATTCCCATTCCCCTGGAACAGATCCATCCAATGCCCGGAGAAAGGGCCCCTGAAGAGGGGGCCAAGGATTACCAGGAAGAAATGCAAAAGGTCTTTCAAACAAAAAAAGAAGAAGATTTCCCAATCTTTGACCTCATATTTCTCGGAATGGGTAAAGATGGTCACACGGCCTCATTGTTTCCTGGAGCCAAGTTCTCTCATGCCCCGGGCAGATGGGTGATCGCCGTGAAAGGTGGGGACCCTAATGTCTACCGCATCACCCTCACTTATGAGGTATTGAACCGAGCCAGGAGGGTCTACTTCCTGGTCACCGGAAAGGAAAAGGCCCCGACTGTGAAAACCGTTCTGGAAACCATGGACGCCCGTCTACCAACCCAGAAGATCCAGCCCGTGAAGGGGGAATTAATATGGCTTTTGGACAAAGAGGCAGCCTCATGGCTGTCAAAGGAGATGATTCGTGATGCGTCTTAAGGATGGAAATCTTATTCTCGCAGGCGACATCGGCGGCACCAAGACAAATTTGGGCCTCTTTCAAATGGGGAAAACAAGGCCCACTCCCAAGGAGATGGAAACCTATTCCAGTAGAGATGCAGCCAATCTGGAGGACATTATTAGTCGCTTTCTTGACAAGCATAAGGCCAAGATCGCCAGTGCATGCTTCGGTGTGGCAGGCCCTGTGCAGGGCGGTCGATCCAAGACCACCAACCTGCCGTGGACTATCTCTGAACATAGTATTAAGAAACGTTTCAAATGGAATCATGTCACATTGATCAATGACCTGGCAGCCACGGCTTACGCCATTCCCTTGCTTACGAACAGGGAACTTCACGCTTTAAACAAGGCCAAAGGGGGAAAAGGGCATAACTTAGGGCTTGTTGCCCCTGGCACCGGGCTAGGTATGGCTTTGTTGATTTGGATGGAGAACAAATATCTCCCTGTGGCTTCAGAGGGCGGACACGCAGATTTTGGACCAAATGACCTGATGCAGGCAGAACTGTGGGCTTATCTCTATAAACGTTGGGGCCATGTGAGTGTGGAAAGGGTTTTATCTGGATCAGGTCTATTTAATATCTATTCCTGGCTTCGGGATTCGGGTCGCCATACTGAACCTTCATGGTTAGCCAAAAAGATCAAGGAAATGGATCCTGCAAAGGCAATCAGTGAGGCTGCATCGGATCGAAAAGATCCTCTGTGTGAAGAAGCACTGGACATATTTGTGTCTATCTTTGGGGCTGTTGCTGGAAATCTCGCCCTGACAGGAATGACCACCGGAGGTGTCTACCTGGGTGGGGGTATTCCGCCCAAGATTTTGCCCAAATTAGAAGAGGACACCTTCATACAGGCATTTACGAATAAAGGGAGGTTTAAACATCTCATGGAGAAAATACCCGTCCGCGTCATTCTCAACGATAGGGCAGCTCTGCTGGGCGCGGCGCATTGTGCCTTTGAAATGCAAAAAACAAAAAGAAGTAAGTCATCTTGAGGTATCCTCCCCATGTCACAAAGAATACTCGTGGTGGAAGACAACGAAGACCTTGCCCACCTTCTGGAGATGCATCTCAGAGATCTTTCCTATGATGTGGACCTGGCGTTTGATGGAGATAAGGGACTCGCCAAGGCGGAGGCAGAGAAGTACGACCTCATTATACTCGACCTGATGCTGCCAGGCCTGGATGGACTGGAAATCTGCCGACGGTTGCGTAGCAAGGGCGGTTATACGCCCATTCTTATGCTCACGTCCAAATCGTCTGAACTGGACCGAGTACTTGGCCTGGAAATGGGGGCTGATGATTACGTGACAAAACCCTTCAGCATCAGGGAACTCCTCGCCAGAGTGAAGGCCATTTTTCGTCGAATAGATCAATTCAAAGACGGGCAGCAGGAAGGTGAGCCTGTCTTCATAGAGGCAGGGGAACTCGTGATTGATCCGGAAAAACGGCATATAACCGTAAAAGGTAAGGCCGTCGACCTGACAGCAAAGGAATTTGATCTTTTGTACCATTTTGCCCAACATCCGGGGAGGGTTTTTACGCGTTCACAGCTCTTGGATTTAGTTTGGGGATATGCGCATGACGGGTATGAACACACCGTGAATTCACACATAAATCGCCTACGAGCCAAGATTGAAAAGAATCCGGCCCAACCCCAGTATATCCTTACCGTCTGGGGCGTAGGGTACAAGTTTGTGGAGCTTAAGGAATAAGAGAAGGGGATCGGATGTTTAGATCTTTATATTCCAAATTGGCTGTCGGATTGGCAGGGTTGTTCTTTGTTTTGGGGCTCTCATTTGTGGGGGTCACCGTATTTTCCACGGAGATGTACCAACAGGAGGTAAATCAGAAACTCAATAGCAAACTGGCGGAACAGATCGTCGCTGAGAAGCTCCTCATGAAAGACAATCGGGTGAATCAAGAGGCCCTTGAAGAAATCTTTCATATGCTGATGGTGATAAACCCGGGCATAGAAATCTACCTTTTGGACTCAGAGGGTCGTATCCTCGCCTATTCCGCACCCAAAGGGAAAGTGAAACGAAAGCATGTCGATTTGGGACCCGTAAAGAGATGGCTCGAGGGAGATATGACTATCCCTCTTTTAGGGGATGACCCTAGAAATCTCAATAGTAAGAAGGTCTTCACAGCGGCTCGTATTCCTGAGCAGGGAGAGTTGGAGGGCTACCTTTATGTAATTTTGGGCGGAGAAATTTATGACAGCATTGTGCAGAAACTGAAAGGCAGCTACATTCTCCAATTGAGTGCCTGGATGATCACTGCGAGCCTGCTTTTTGCTTTGGTCGCGGGCTTGATATTATTTGCTGTGCTGACGGGAAGGCTCAAGCAGCTTGCAAAAGTGATGGATGGCTTCAGGAGGGGAGAGACAGCCAAACAGATTGACCTCCCCGTAAAGAGAAAGAAGCGGTCTGCAGACGAGATCGACCGGCTCGGTTCAACTTTCAGGGAAATGGCGGAACATATAGAAAACCAGATGGAAGAAGTGAAAAAATCTGATGCATTGCGTCGTGAACTCATTGCCAACGTCTCTCATGACCTGCGCACCCCATTGGCCACATTGCAGGGCTATATAGAGACTCTACTCATAAAAGAAGACCGTCTCACTGAGGAGGAGAGACGGCAATATCTGGAAATAGCCATAAGGCATTGCAAGCGACTGAGCAAATTGGTGAGTGAACTCCTGGACCTGGCAAAGCTCGACTCACATGAGATCATTTTGCAGCGTGAGCCGTTTAATCTGGGTGAACTTGTCCAAGATGTGGTTCAGAAATTTCAACTCAGGGCAAACGAAAAGCAGATTAACATTATGACGAACGTTCAAGAGGAACTTCCCTTTGCTGATGCAGATATCGCGTTGATTGAGCGTGTGCTGGAAAATCTTATGGAAAATGCCATCCACTATACGCCACAAGGTGGCCATATTAGTCTTGTTTTAACCCCTGAGGGTGAGAATATCTCGGTTCAGGTCAGTGATACAGGCCGTGGGATTCCACAGGAAGAGTTGCCCCATATTTTCAATCGCTTTTATCAGCTGGATAAGAGCAGAAAAGGAGAGAAGCATTCGGGCCTTGGTCTGGCCATCACCAAAAGAATCCTTGAATTGCACGAGAGGTCCATAGAAGTTACCAGCTCCCTGGAGTCCGGAACGACATTTAGCTTTCACCTCCCCGTTTTCAACCCCGCCTAAATTCTTCATCATTCCACCTATCTTTGTGACGAAAAAGTTATATTTTTGTGATGAACATATGATTTTTCGTCCCTATTTTATAGGGACAGATGAGGCGCGGGTTTACATTTTTTGGAACACAGGAGAGAGCATGAATAGACGAAGAGAGTTTCTAAAAATCAGTATTGGATTTCTTGCGAGTATAGCCGTTTTTCTTAGTCCCTTGTTTTCAGCTGTCCGATCGGCATACGCAAAGGCTAAGAAAACCATACTGCCCAAGGGCACCAAAAGGGAGAGCCTCATCTATAAAAACCCCCGTTCACTGGATACGAGGAATTTAGAGACCACTGCCCTGGAGGATTTCGGGACCATGGGGATATCGGATCATGAGGTGGAATTGGATGAGTGGCGTCTTGAAGTGACCGGTCGTCTAACGAAACCACTCAGGCTCACATACTCGGAAATTCTTGCTTTCCCGTACGTTGAAAAAAAGGTTCTTCTGATCTGCCCCGGGTTTTTTGCCAATCATGGGGAGTGGAAGGGCATTTCCATGAAAGCATTGATAGAGAGGGCGGGTGTGAAAAAGGATGTTACCCGAGTGACTTTTTCAGGACCAAAAGGGTTGTATGGGAAACAGGAGAGCTTTCCCATTGAGGATATCCTGAACGATAAGGTTTTCCTGGCCTATGGCGTAAATGGGGAACCCCTTCCCAGAAAACACGGCTTTCCATTGCGTGTTGTGGCGGAAGGCTATCACGGAGATGATTGGGTTAAGTACGTTTACAAAATGAGTTTGCAGAAGCGCTGAGCCATTCCTGTTCACAGGATTGAGGTATTATTTTCTTGAAAGGAGAAACAGACTATGGAAAAGGCAAAAGGGTGGATCACAGAGTTTATTCTGCTTTTTGTTGTCATTACCCTTTTCCTTCAAATAGGCCATCTTTTGGCCCATTCGGAGGGTGGTGAACCGTCAAAAGCCGTCTTTTATGTCCACTGATATGACGTGGGCAAGGCAGCCCTGGAAGGGCTCCAAGGCGTCAAAAAGGTTGAAAAAAGTTTCCGTGACTTTAAAGAGATAAATACCGTTCATTACGATCCTGCCAAAATTACGGTCGAGGAGATGGAAGAGGCCTTGAAAAAGGCGCAAACCTACCGCGGCACGGTGAGATAGAGAGGCTCCGAAATAGCACTTAGAAGTCGTCGGAAAACGCCCATCTGCCGTTCGGCACGCTCACGGCCCTGAGCAAAGTCGAAGGGCTGCGTTACCCTTATTGTTAGGCGCTGTTCGGATCCCTCACGGTCTAAGAAAACCCGCCTCCAGCAAATCTTTATAAATTTGTTACACTTTCTTTAACGATTCGTTATGACTCCCCGCACAGGCATGATTATAAGTATTCCATCGGCTGTTCTGAATAATAGAACGCAAGCAATTTCGATATAGAGGAGGGATTGATATGAAAACCATTTTTCTTCTGACAATATTATTGGTTATAGCAACCTTTGCTGTTGCTTTTCAGAATCAAGACAAAAACATACGAGAAAAACAGGGAGAAAAAAACGTCTTGAGCGAAGGGGAATTTAACACGGCCACTTTTGCGGGCGGATGTTTTTGGTGTACGGAAGCAGACTTTGAAAAGGTGGAAGGTGTGGTTGAAGTGACTTCAGGGTACACGGGTGGACACAAAGGGAACCCCACCTACGATCAGGTCTCTGCGGGCGGGACGGGACATGTTGAAGCCGTTGAAGTGGTCTTTGACCCTCAAAAAGTCTCCTATAAAGACCTGCTCGACATTTTTTGGAGACATGTGGACCCAACGGATCCCGGCGGGCAGTTTGTTGATCGAGGTTCGCAATATAGGACAGCGATCTTCTATCACAATGATGAACAGAGGAGACTGGCCGAAAAGTCTAAAGAGGAGCTCGGCAAATCCCAGCGTTTTGAAAAACCCATAGTGACTGAAATCGTCAAGTTTACCAAGTTTTACAGGGCAGAGGATTATCATCAGGACTACTATAAGAATCATTCGATTCGGTACAAATACTACCGGTATGCCTCAGGGCGGGATCAGTTTCTAAAGAAGGTATGGGGAAATTCCGAAGGCGCCGGACAGAAAGCCGCGACTGACATGAAATACTCTAAACCGAGCAACGAGGAACTCAAAAAGAAGCTAACGCCTCTGCAGTACAAAGTCACGCAAAAGGAGGGTACTGAGCCACCCTTCAGAAATGAGTATTGGAACAACAAGAAAGAAGGCATATACGTGGACATTGTCTCTGGCGAACCTCTGTTCAGTTCGCTGGACAAATATGATTCTGGTACTGGCTGGCCCAGTTTTTTCAGACCCCTCGAGCCCGAGAATATCGTGGAGAATGAGGACCGGAGCTTTTTCATGGTTCGCACCGAGGTTCGGAGCAGGCACGGTGAATCCCATCTGGGTCACGTGTTTCCAGATGGACCGCCTCCTACAGGGCTCAGGTATTGCATTAATTCTGCTGCGCTGCGGTTTATTCCTAAAGAGGAGCTCGAGGGGGAGGGATATGGCGACTATGTCCACCTCTTTTCTGGCAAGAAATAGGATTATCTTGGGCCTATCTTTATGGCGTTGAATTTGAAGGTGTCCGAAATCCTAAGAAAGGAGGTGGATAGCTTTCGAGGGTATAGAAAATAATTCTGAACGGAACCATTCAATAAGGGCAAGGGTTTTGCAAACTTAAAAAGAAGGTAATATTTGAAAGGAGACTTCTTATGAAAAAGATATTTTTCTCAACATGGGTACTCGTTATGGCACTATTCTTCTTGCTTTCACAGGGCAACACTCTTCTCCTGGGAGCTGAAAAGATGATGGACAAGGGCGTAACAACGAAAGAGAAGATGGAAACAGGAAATGCGATGAAGAAAGAAACTGGGATGATGAAGGAACAAGACACGATGAAGAAGGAAACCGGGATGATGAAGGAACAAGACACGATGAAGAAGGAAACCGGGATGATGAAGGAACAAGACACAATGAAAAAGGAAAGCGGAATGATGAAGGAATAGAAGCAGTAAATTGGACTAAGATACAGTGTGGGATCCATTAATAAGTTGCTGATTTACCGATGGACATTCTCCCAAAGAAAAAGGCAGGGCCGCAGTGACCCTGCCTTTTTCCTGGAATGATTATTCGAAGATTTACGGGGCCGTAATCTTCCAAAGCGACAGATCGCCTATGAACACGCTGCTCCACTGCGTTGCTCTAACCCAATCCTTCCTTCGTTCGTTTTGCGACCTGCGCTCTATCCAACTCCTTCTCTCCACGCCTCCATTTAAGAAGTAGTCAAGACTATGGGCTTTTCGTCTATCACTTCCTGAGCGTCTATCGATAGGAGATCGCTCCTTCTTTGGCATGCTAATAATCTCCTGCCCCTGAATCTGAGTTTCCTACATCTAGTATATATAACTATATGTTGTGTGTCAAGTAGTTAGTAATACCGTATATAGTACCTAGAGGCTGTCGGAAAACGCCCATCTGCTGCGTTACCCTCATCCCTCGTCACTGCGGCGTACTTCTACGTACGCCTCATTCCTCGGGATTTCGGAAGCCTTGCATATGGACATTTTCCATCAGCCTCTAGGAAGTCGGTTTTTTGACAGTCTCTTGGTGACGCTATGCTCGAAAGGGATTTTGGAGGAATCAGATAACTCATCGAGTTGCCCAATAATGTGACCACCGCGACTATGGATTAGAGGAGATATTCCGGCTTTACATTCTGGAGGGCGTGGAAGATGTTTCCTTTGATTTTTTTGTTGGTTCTATAGAAATCCTTTAGCATTTTCTTGACATCTTCTCTTTTCGAAGAGCCGGCTGTGGGGCAGCCCAGCTCTATCTTAGGCCATTCCATGGACTTGGCATACCTCCGTATTGTGTTTTCATCAAGCATATATAGAGGTCTTATAGCCGTGAGCTTCCCGTTAAAGAATGCTTGAACGGGTAACATGGTACTTATGGAGGCTCCATAGAAGATATTCAAAAAAAATGTTTCAATCAGGTCATCCTTGTGATGGCCAAAGGCGATCTTGTTGCACTGCAATTCACCGGCTATTTGAAATAGGATTTTTCTTCTGAGGCGAGAGCAGAGGAAGCATGGATTCTCCCGGTTTTCTGGCCCGTGTGCCTTCAGACCTATATCGCTTTGCAGGACCCTGTATTCAAAACCATATTCCGAAAAGAAAGATTCCATCTGTCCTGCCGAATCAGCACCAAAGCCGGGATCCACATGGACCGCAGTGATGGTGTATTCAATGGGTATTCTTTTGATTCGCTCCCTCAGAAGCCACAGGAGGGACATGCTATCCTTTCCGCCAGAGACGGCGACGAGCACATGATCCCCTTCGTCAATCATCTGCTGGCTGTGAATAGCCTTGCCCATCAACCGCTTCATTTCTTTTGTTACATAATTTGTCATCTGTTCCTTGATTTAAGCCATCGAGGCGTCCCCGCACTAGTGTGCGGGGAGCTTTTAAGCGATTGTGTGAGGCCATCTCAAACAACATCCGCTGAATGCGCGTAATCTGCGTCCAAAAAGGTTTCCAATTGCGTCAGCGGGAGTCTGCGTGAGTCTGCGGTTCAATTAACCGTATTGGCGTTCGCCGAAGATCTTTGTACCTATCCTGACCATGTTGGCACCTTCTTCAAGGGCCACCTTATAAGAATTGGACATGCCCATGGAGAGGTATCGCATCTCCACATTAGGCAAGTTCATTTGTCTCAGTTTTTCAAAAATCTCCCTTGTCTTTACGAAATAAGGTCTGGCTTCCTCCGGATCGCCCGTAAAGGGCCCCATGGTCATGAGGCCCATAATTTTTGTGTGCTCTAGGGCCGACATCTCTTGGATCAAGGCTACAGCATCATCCGGCAGAACGCCTGCTTTTTGCGTTTCCTCTCCGCTGTTAATCTCAATGAGGACAGGCATAATCTTTCCAATCTTCCCACAGCATTTGTCAATTTCCTTGGCAAGCTTCATGGAATCGACCGTTTCTATCATGTCGAAAACCCTGACGGCCTTCTTGGCCTTGTTCCGCTGAAGATGTCCTATCATGTGCCACTTGGCCCTGTTACCAACGACCTGGAAGGCTCTCTCTGCCTCCTGCACGTAGTTTTCTCCGATGATCTCAAGGCCAGCTGCCACGGCCTCGTCAATTTCTTCAGGCGTTCTCGTCTTGGCCGCGCCTACCAGATGGACACCCTTTGGCAGTTCCGAAAGCAGCGCTTTAACGTTTTCCTTAATCATCTTCCGTCCCCTCCAAGAGTACAGATACTCCAATTCATGAGACGTGTAAAGACACAAGAGGCGCAGAATTCATGAGGACCAATTAAAAACCCCCGGCTATGCGGGGTTCAATCTTTTGCCGCGGACAGCTGTTAGTGCTTGCCAGGATCGAGGGGCACCCCTCGTCTCTCCCATGTAATATAGGCCTCCAGGGCAATCATTTTGGGATCGTCCAGCTCCATGGGCTGACTTTAAGGGAAGCGTAGCGGACATGCAGTCTTTACTTGATGACGTGGAGAACAACATACCCAAGGAGGAGAGATCTTTATAGAAGATCGAGGACAATAGGATCCGAGATCGATGCAATTTCAGGAAGGTTTGTGATTGAAGATTTCCGAAATCCTCATATTCCTTAGCTAAAAATCCGGAGTTGCCTATCCCCTACCCAGCAAGCCGATTTCCCTTGACAGTGAACACCGTTTAAGTCTTTTTAATATTAAACCCACACAAAAGCCGGGCCCCGATCTTGTGGACAGGGTTGGGGAGGTCTGGAAGACCGATATGGGTTCCTAAGTCGCTGGGTGACTACACTTGGACTCCGCATATCTGTAACGAAACTAGCCAAGAAGGAGAGACAGCTATGCCCAGGGCAATAACTGTATGTGCGACAGTAATTGTTACTTTGCTCATCGTCTATACTGCCACGGCCGTTGAGGCTCCAGAACTTAAAGTGCAAGTGACACCCCCATTCTCGGACAGGCTTCTACCGTACATTACTTATAAAGAGGCATGGAGAGGTACACCGGCCCGGAAAGATGATGTGGCTGTTCCCAATATCTTGATTGTGTACGGGGAAAACGAACACAGTGATGTTGTCGCTGAAGCAGGAAAGATAGGTTTTTACTTGGGGAACTGGGTTGAGGATATAGGCTTCAGTGTAGAGCATGTAAAAAATAGAAGTATGCCTTCACTCCTGGTTAATGAAAAATTGATTCCCGAATTGGCACCTCGTAATGTAATAGTGGTGGGCAAAAACAATGGGTTGATTAAGAAATATGAGATCAAGTTTGAGCTACCTTCAGTTATCTATAAAGAGGCCGAGGGGAGAAAACTTCTTTTTGTGGGCGGAAATACAAAAGCAGGGACTATAAAGGCCATTCGATACATGGCCGATGTGAGACTCAACTTCAAGTCTGGAGCTTACAAGACATTCTTTAATTTTGTAAAACTGAGAGGGTACATAGAAAAGGAAAACCGGGTGGCGGCCTTAGAAACAATAGAGAGCCCTATAGGTCTGTCTGCCTGTGGGAGGAATATGGCCTTGGCGGCTTCAGCAATGACCAAAGCACCTCAAAGGGTCAAAAGACATGTGAAGTACAGAAATGAGATATTGTACAGGAGGCTGCCCAAGGCCGTAAAAGAGGAGAACAAGACTGTGGCTGCAAATCTGTGGCATGAAGCGATGAAGACCTGCTACGCATGTCACCAGAGTGCAGGAGATATCCCCCGGTTGAGAAAGTTCAATCCGCCTGAGTCCATTCACTCAAAGCATCATAGAGTAGCGGCAAAATTTGAGTTTGGCAATGGCTGTGATACCTGCCATTTCGAGGAAACTCGGATCACGGGATACGACTGATTGAGAGGAGGCGATGATCTGACAGGCCCTGTTCAGTGATATACTTGTTGAGTTCTGAAAGGCCGAAAAACTTTCGATTAGCAGATGTATACTGCAATGAATTGTGATTCAGTTAGATTCTACGTTTTGGCAAGTAGTAGAAAAAATTATAAAGCCCGAAAAGCGACAGGTTGATTTGGAAAGTCTATACTGGAAAGGAAGCAAGTACTTGATATAGAAGTCATTACTTTTGCAGGAAGACAAGGTACCACAACATGTTGAGTTGGATTGCACTGACCAGAATTGATTTGAAAAAAGAGTCTTTTCTGCTTAAGAATGGAAATATCTATCTTAATGAAGAAAGCCGCTGTGTTGATGAGAACTTTCAATAGAGGAAGTCTATGTTCGTGCTATTCATCCATCCGATTGTACAGTTTTTAAGCGTTATTTTAGCTTGTTATGTGCTTTACCTTGGATTGAAACGGTTTTTCAACCTTCACCTGAAACGACGGAATGTTCCATTTCTGTGGAAACGCCATGTCGTTTTTGGCCTCGTTGCTCTGGCAACGTTTTTAGCAGGTATGGCCGGCGGCATCCTTATGGTATACACTTATTGGCGAAGTTATTTTATCACCGGACTCCATGCAAAGATTGCCATTGTGCTCCTACCGCTTATTTTATTCGGAATGTTATCCGGTCTATACATGAATTTCAAAAAAAGAAAACGAAAGTGGCTTCCTCTTCTTCACGCGGCCAACAATGCCATTTTGTTGCTTTTAAGTCTGACCCAAATTGTCACCGGCTGGAAGATATTGACGACTTATGTTGTGGGGCGATAGACAATCCGGTATTGCAGCCTAATTTCCAAGCGGGCAAGCCGCAATTAAGAACTGGCAGTGCAGCCCTTACTTTGAAATGTAGGTATTTCAATCTCAAACATCGAAATCTAGTGTCGCGTGGTATCCTCGATCGGTTCAATCCGAGCATTTAGGGTTTGGACTTGGGATCACCGGGATTTGTCCCGACATCAAATTCTTGGTCATTGGAAGCCCCATCTTCGTCAGAATCCAGTTCGCCCAATTCCGTGGTGTAAGTATCTCCTGCTTTCAATCCGATTTTTTCATAGTCTTTTCCAAAAGGATTTCGGGCACCACCGCCCAAGGGATTGATATGGCATGTCGCACATCCAAAGTTCTTCCCTTTATCAGGCATCTTTCCGACGCGTAACGGCCTACTGATTCCCAAAGATGTGGCTGTAAAAATCAATGCAGTAACAATACCTAAGATGATGGAAATCTTTTTCATAGTACCTCCTTTTGTTCGTCGTAATATTGCTTGGTTCATATTGGCAAGACAGTAAAACTAACATCCCTCTTCCCCGAACTCTTGAAACTTCAGCAGCTTAACCAAGAATGGGCCCAGAAGCATCAATCCGCCGATCATTGAAATTCCAAGACCAAAGCTGTGCGTTTGACCCATAACCAATCAGGAACCAATGGTAGAAAGTGGTGGTTGCTTATTCCCCTTAGCCTTGGGCTAATTGACAAATCAATCGCCCCAGGCTTTCTTTATGGAAGTCGGATCAAAAGCGGTGTTCGATTCTGAGAAGCCTCGGCTGCTGGAACAGGCCTAGTTTTTCACTCATCCATGTCCAGAATGCAAGCGGGACGGTACCCCAGCACTGCAGCCTCTCTTTGAGGGAGAGATTTCCGAACTCCCTTTCAATTTCCATCAGGAACTGTCTCGCCTCCTCTCTGCGCTCCCGGTTGGGTCCGAACTGAATCGCAGGATAGATCCCGGGCAGGCCTTGTCGAACATAACCACGCATTCGCTCTGCCCGATTGCGCAGTAACGGGCGGGAGTCATTCTTCAAATTTTGGGAGCCTTCGAACCATACTCTCAGGACGCGTACCAGAGAAGGCCCTAGAATTTCAAAGCATATACGGTAGAGCTCTTTTTGCAGGTCTTTAAGTTCCTGTGGTGTGAAGTGGGCATGTTTGAAGTGCATGGAAAACCCGTCGAAAGTGCGGTAATCGGGTTGATCCCGATAGGACTTGAGATAACGTCCCTCCTCAAGGACTTTCTCATATAGGGGAGTTTCCGGAAAAGCAAAATAGATCAGGATCTGCCAGAGGGAAGGATTTAACTCCGTGAGCTGCCTAAATTCCTCCAGAACACGATCACAATCTTGATAAGGAAACCCGATGATCATGGAGGACAGAATGGCCACCCCGCGGGATCTGAGATCTCTGTAAAGCGCATCGAGTTTTTTACCCTGAAGTTTTTTATAGCCTGATTCCACTCCTTCAAATGCCGTCCAGATGATATCGAAACCCATCTCAGCAATCTCATTGGCCGTAAACCGAGACAAACCGCGTACGCTGCCGAAACCCATGATCGAGGGCGAGAAGCCATCATCACGAACACAATTCAGGTATTCTCTCGCCCGTTTCTCGTGAATGAAAAAATCTTCGTCAATGAGAATGAAACCGCTCAGGGTATCACCGGCTTGCTGGGCCTTCCGCTCCATGGATCGCATTGTATCATGGAGTTCCCGTCCGGTTTTTATGAAGGAGATGTATTGCCGTTTGAAAAAGTGAGAGGTACAGCAAAAGTCGCAACCGTTGGGGCAGCCGAGTCCCCCGGTAATGTGCGCAACCTTCGTCTTCAATGGAAAGGAATAGACCCGCGGCGACTCGATAGGTGCGTATGGGTGGCGTATAGGCTTGTCCGTTTGCTCTCCCAGGAGTCTTCGCATGAAAACGATGCCCTCTTCGCGGCAGATGAATTCACCCCAGGGGCCCAGTGTATTATCGGACAGCACGGTTCCATAGCCTCCGAGGATGATAGTTGACCAGGGCGAATACCTGCGAATGATCTCGGCCATTCGGCGGACCTTATGGAATGTAGCCACAACGAAATTGATCCCAATATAGTCATACCTTCGTATGCGGATCTCACGAATAAACTCTCGTTCAGAGGGGTAGTGGAGAACAACCGCAGGCGCCTCAATGTTTTCTGCAATATAATCAAGCCCCCAGCAACGAATGACCTGACGGTAGCTGAAGATACCTTGACTCCGGGTCACCTGGGCGTGAAACAACTCCGCCCCGACGGAATCACCTTCCCCGTTCCCGCCAAAAGGGCGGCAGACCGTTGTCAGCAGGACATCTGGCACGTCGATTTTCCTCGCGTAGAAGAACAAAACGAATCGCAAAAAACCGGTTTATTAAGGGAGCGTCAAAGAGCAAGGCCCAATATTTTAAGACAGCCATCTAGCGATCCAGTATCCGTCCACTTTACAGTACCATCACAATCGAGGTCTGCGAGTCATGCTTTGTGAGGCTCACAACAATCAGTAATGCCCCAATCATCTCTAAATCTGCAGAAATTGGAGCCGTCCACCTTGCCGTCACCGTCTAAAAATCAGTCAGCCAGGTCAAAACGATCAAGGTTCATCACCTTGTTCCAGACCGCCACGAAGTCATTGACAAACTTCTGCTTTGCGTCGGCACTAGCATAAACTTCCGCGATGGCTCGAAGTTGCGAGTTCGAACCGAACACGAGGTCGACGGAAGTGGCAGTCCATTTTACCTCACCCGTCTTGCGATCCCGTCCTTCGAAAAAGAACTCACATTTGGGGGACTTCTTCCACTCCGTGCGCATGTCCAGCAGATTAACAAAGAAGTCATTCGTCAAGGTCCCCGGTTGCTTGGTGAAGACACCGAGTTGGGGGTCTCCAACGTTTGTACCCAGGACCCGCATGCCGCCGATCAGAACGGTCATCTCCGGGGCCGTAAGCGTGAGCAGGTGCGCTCGATCCACCAGCATCTCCTCCGCCGGTCTATCGAGCTTGCGACCAATGAAGTTGCGGAACCCATCTACGCTCGGTTCAAGAACGGCGAATGAGTCCACGTCAGTCATCTCCTGCGACGCGTCAGTACGCCCGGGCGAGAAGGGAACCTGAATGTCGTGCCCGGCCTTCTTCGCCGCTTCCTCGACGGCTGCACACCCGCCCACTACAATCAGGTCAGAGAGCGACACCTTCTTGCTGCCGGACTGGGACCGGTTGAAATCCTGTTGGATTTTCTCAAATGTCTGCAATACCTTCGCAAGTTTTGCAGGTTGATTGACTTCCCAATCCTTTTGTGGTGCGAGGCGAATGCGTGCCCCGTTCGCTCCGCCCCGCTTGTCGGTCCCGCGGAA
>Ga0111161_1002_pt1 | contig 27666 bp, 33 predicted proteins | sample DeeMarSeWOR28_12_FD_80264 | JGI IMG/M metagenome (GOLD analysis project Ga0111161, IMG submission 80264) | Nitrospira bacterium SG8_3
GCACATCAAAACACCACCCTTTTCCTATGAGCAATGGGCCTTGGAAATCAGTCTGTTTTCTAATTTGGAAATGATTTTTAGTAGGCTCGATTTGAGGTTGATCTTCATGGGCACTGCCTCCGAAAGTGAAACGTGGAAAGGGAAGAAATCAGCTACACAGTCCCTAGTACCAAGGCCGCGGCAAGTCAAGGTCTAAGGGCCCATCGTCACCACTTGGGCAAAATGGAGGGGCTCACTGTAACAAAAGGTTACAGTCTGGCGCGTTTTTGGGCTGATTTACTGTAACGTTTTTACACACCTGGCATTGAGAGGGGATTGAAAGGTCTTGGGGGACGTTCGGGCTCCTTATTGCGGTCCATTGTCAGTCATGGTATCAGCCTGGAAGAAAGGACGGTATCCATGACCTGGCATGAAAACATAGAAGATTTTGGTGAGGAGGTTAAGCCGGGGAGCACGTTCCGGTTTGAGTGCCATCCGGGACTGAGCTGCTTTGGCACGTGTTGCGCCACGGACGTGACCCTCACCCCGTATGACATTGCCCGCATGCGGCGGCACCTGGGCATAGACACCCATAAGTTTCTTTCCGCCTATTGCCTGAGCCGGGTGGATTCCCGCACGGGATTTCCTTATGTCCTTCTCAAGCACAAAGAAGACGGCTCTTGTATTTTCTCAGAAAGCCAGGGATGTAATATCTACGAAAGTCGCCCAAGCTGCTGCAGGCATTATCCCCTGGCGCGGGTCGTAGAAAAGCTGGGCCAAAGTGGCAACCCACTATCCAAATATCATCTCCAGCGCCGTGTTGCCTACTGTCAAGGCATGGATACAGGACCCGAGTGGACCATCGAGGCTTACTGCGAGGAAAACGGGCTTGGGCCTTATTCAAGAGCAAATGACCTCTTCTTGCAGATTCCTTTTGCCTTTGAGACACTCCCGCTTGGCCTGAAAAAAGACAAAGACGTGCAGACCATGATCTACCAGGCGGTCTTTGACTTTGATCGCTTCTTTGAAAAGTACGGCAGATTCGGTCCGTCCACACCCCCTGAAGACGACCATGAGATGGTCGCTGTGCTCACAGGCATCACCCTCAACCTGATCAGAAGGACCGCCCATCTCAAGACAATAGAATAGCTGCCTGTTGCCGATGGAACGAGGGGATTTATCCGCTAATGAGGCCGGAAAAAGGTTCTTAAGGCTGGTTGAACAATTTAGGAATGGTCAGTGAACCAACGGGGTCATTTGCTCATGTGGTCCACCAGCTGCGGCAAGAGCTCTCCGGACTTTCCCTGAAGGGAGACGTCAAAGAAGGCGCTCTGAGGGGTCTTTGAGCGGTTGACTTCCGCCACAAAGGCGCCGGCCCTTTTTGCCACCAGGCCAAAGAAGGCGGCTGGTTGCACCGCCCCTGAGGTCCCCACAACCAGCATGACCTGCGCCCTTTCAAGGCATCTGTAAATCTCATACAGGATCTCTTGATCCAGGGCTTCGCCAAACCATACCACAGCAGGGCGAAGGAGGCCGCCACAGGCCTCACACTTCGGGGGTATATCGATGGGGACCTCTCTGTTTTCAAGGCTTGTGTGGCATTTCGTGCATCGCACGCCCCACAGGGTCCCGTGCATCTCAATGGGATGCTCGCTGCCAGCGGCCTTATGGAGTCCGTCCACGTTTTGTGTCACAAGGGTAAAGTCTTCTGTTCTTTTCTCCAGGTCAGCCAGGGCATAATGTGCGGCGTTGGGCTTTAATGGCGTCATTAGGCTCCGTCGCCAGTCATACCATTGCCAGACCAGCACAGGGTCTTTCTCAAAGGCTTCTACCGTGGCAAGGTCTTCGGCCCTGAAGTTTCGCCACAGCCCATCGGCCCCCCGGAAGGTGGGGACGCCGCTTTCCTGAGATATCCCCGCACCCGTGAGGACAACAAGACTCGTTGAGCCCTTGACCCTCTCTGCCACCTGCCGGATCCCTTCAGTGTCCATGCTGTTTTGCTGTCATGCCCCTATTATTTCTAACCGAGCCCTTACGATCCCTGATGTTGTTGCAGTATCTTTTGGATCGCGACGGCACATTCAGCCTTATTTTCTTCCGGACAATCGATATCCAAGGTCTGGCTCTTTAGATCGATCTGTTTGACCTTGGCGTCAAACCTTTGCGCTGCCTGGGTAACGAGCCTGATGATCTTGTCGTCGTGCTTGTCCAAAATGGGCATATCTTTTTCCCCTTTCATCCGTGAGTCCAACATCTTCACGGAGTGAGCAAAATCGACCTTTGTAGGTTTAATCTCTTTTGGGTCCAATTCCCCGCGGATTGCCGCGACTGGTGATGCATTAGCCATCGAGCTCTATGATGCTTGTTAAAGAATCCAGGAGTCAGGAGTCAGAATGCAGTAGAAAAAGGTTGGTGTGGACCCCGCGTGATCGGTCGGGGGATCTATTCTGTCTCCTGAATTCTGTCTTCTGAATTCTTGATACCCCGCTGCTTGCGGCGGGGCAGTTCATTCTACTTGCACATGTTCATGTGTTCAATCTTCATGCACTTGCTCATGACCACCTCGAGTCCGGCGCCCCTGGCCTTCTCAGCCGCCTGATTGTGAGCAATGCCCAACTGCATCCAGACCACCTTGGCCCCGACCTCCACGGCCTCATCCACGATGGGCGGGATGGCTTCCGGCTTTCTGAATATGTCCACGATGTCCACAGCAAAGGGTATCGCTTCTAGATTGGGATACGATTTTTCCCCCAGGATTACCTTCTGGCCGGGATTGACCGGAACGATCCTGTACCCATGCTCTTTAAGATATTTGCCAACTTTGTAGCTGTCTCTCTCCGGTTTAGGGGAAAGACCCACGATGGCCACGGTCTTGTGCTTCTCAAGGATGGCTTTAATCTGTTCAGACGGGGGGTTGTATCCAGGCACCTCACATTGCATGTCCGACACAGGTCTCTCCTGTTGCGTAATTTTTAAGATGATATTAGATAGAACCCCAGAGGTCAAGCGCCTGATCTTGAAAGCCTTGGGAGGAGACCATGGGACTTTTTTCTTTCATCAGAAAGCTGCGACAAATACGTGCTCAACGACCAGCCATACCGGCTTCCTTTGGTGAAAATCAACTCGTCAGTACCATTCTGAAGCGAAGGAGCGTCAGGAAATTTCTCGAACATGATATCGAGGATGAGGAAATGGCGCTTATCTTGGAAGCAGGCAGGCTGGCGCCTTCCACAGTGAATATGCAGACATGGTCTTTTGGTGTCTTCACGGAAAACACTTGGAAAGAAACCTTTGGTCGTTCCATCCCCTATGGGGCGAAGCGAGCCGTCATGGTCCTTGGCGACATCACCCGCATCAAGGGAGTAACGGACATCTTCCCGGATGTGCCCCTTGTCGAATACACCGTCAGCGTCATCAATGCCTCTTTAGCAGCCATGAATATGACCGTCATGGCAGAAGGCCTGGGCATCGGTAGTGTGATGTTGTCTGACACCGGAAAGACAGGCTTTTTTAGTGCCGCCTACCTGAAAAAAACCCTGGAGCTTCCCCCCGGGACCTACCCCCTTATGACCCTTGTCTTTGGCTATCCCTTGGACCGCAATCTCCCCATGCCCCCGAAGTTCAAGACAGAGGACATCACATTTTGCGGCCCTTATCAGAAAACGGAGACGGCGAAGATCCAGGCGTGGTTTTCCCTGATGGAGGCCGGCTACAAGGCGAGCAACCCTTTTTCCTCCTTTAAGTCAAAGCTCAAGTACTACAGAGACAATCTGAGTCGGGCTGAACGGGAACTCAAAGACATGGTCATGGGAGAAAGGGAGAAGATGTGGACTACAGGGCCCGGAGGAACTCCGGCTTGAGAGGAATATCCCCTTGTAAGGCGCGATCGATGAAACTCAGCGTTGCCTCTTTGTCCCTCGGAAGTCTTGCCTTGATGGGAAGATAGTTCGAGGCGTGGTTGGCATGAAATAGCCCTGAAGAAAGATCCGTATGGGCCATCATGATTCTGAGCTCATTTAACATCTCCATGGGGCTAATGAGCCTGAATCGGCCCTCGCTGTAGTCGCGCCCCAGGGGCGTATTGGGAAGGAGCATAAGGCTTAAGGCGCCCACATAATCGGGGTCCATGGCACTCAGGGCTTGGCCCGTGGCCTGAGCATGCACGTCAGAGCGTTCCGGGCCGGCCAGCCCAAGCAACACGGTCACAGAAAGCTTGATCCCGGCCTCTACGACCTTTTGCCCCATGGCCACCATGGTCTCCACGCGAACCCCTTTTCGAACTTCTTTGAGCGTCTCCCCATCACCGCTCTCAAGTCCCATATAGACGATACCCAGTCCGCATTCACGCAGTGCCTTCAACTCTTCGAGCGTCTTTGTCCGGATACTCTTGGCATTTCCGTATATGCCCACGCGGGTGACCCAGGGCAGACGCTGGCGAATGGTCTTCAAAAGCCTTAAAAGTCTACCTTGGGGCATAATGAGACCGTCGCCATCCGTGAGAAAGACACGGCGCTGTCGCCTGCAATAGCGTGCTGCGAACTCGATATCTTTTTCAACCAGGGACTCAGGCTTGATCCTGAAGCGCACACCTTTGTAAGTGCCACAGAAGGTGCACTTATTATGGGAACAGCCTATGGTCACTTGTAAGAGAATGCTGCTTGCCTCGCTGGGAGGCCGGATGATGATGCCTTGATAGTCCATGGCGCTATACTCGAATTCTGCCTTGACACCACACCCACCGCCCTATACTTGGGAGATGGGAGAGGTGAGTTTTCATCTCATATTATCACGATTCCAACGCCATCCAAAATCCAAAATGCTATGAAGGGAGGCAAGGACATGGTCGATGAGGATCTCCGATTCAGGAGTACAAAAGACACCATGGGTGAGGTCAAGGTCCCCGTGGATGCCTATTATGGGGCCCAGACCCAGCGGGCGGTAGAAAACTTTCCAGTCAGTGGCATGAGATTTCCCGGTAATTTCATCAGGGCCCTTGGCCTCATCAAGAAATATGCCGCCCAGGTCAATGCAGAGCTTGGACTTTTGGATGCCGAACTTGCCCGCGCCGTGACGAAGGCGGCAGATGAAGTGGTAGAGGGGAAGATGGACGAGCAATTTGTCATCGACATCTTTCAGACAGGTTCGGGTACCTCAACAAACATGAATGCCAACGAAGTCATCGCCACCAGGGCCAACGAAATCCTCACCGGTCATAAGGACGCCAAGAATCCCGTCCACCCCAATGATCATGTGAACATGGGCCAATCGAGCAACGATGTGATCCCCACAGCTCTTCACGTGGCGGCCTTAACGGCCATCAATGAGGAACTCCTGCCAGCACTTCAAGTCCTTCACGAGTCCCTTCAAGAAAAAGCTGCGGCCTTTGAGGACATCGTCAAGATAGGACGCACCCATCTTCAAGATGCGGTTCCCATCCGGCTTGGCCAGGAATTCAGCGGCCATGCCCGGCAAGTCGAGCTGGGCATGCAAAGGCTGGAAGGGGTAAAGGGCTCTCTAGCCGAACTGGCCCTCGGCGGCACTGCGGTCGGCACGGGTTTGAACACCCACCCCGCATTTGCTTCTCAGGTGATTGAACGGATTTCCAAAGAGACCGGTTCTCAGTTCCAGGAGGCCGAAAACCACTTTGAGGCCCAGGCCGCACAGGATGGGGCGATACAAGCAAGCGGCACGCTGAAAACCGTTGCTGTCAGCCTGATGAAGATTGCGAACGACATTCGGTGGCTCTCATCAGGCCCCCGGTGCGGCCTCGGGGAAATCAATATCCCGGCGCTCCAGCCCGGGTCGTCGATCATGCCGGGCAAGGTCAACCCGGTCATTCCAGAGGCTGTCACACAGGTTGCGGCCCAAATCATCGGCAACGACACAGCCATTACCTTGGGGTGTCAGTCGGGCAGTTTTGAGCTCAATGTGATGCTTCCTGTTATTGCGCACAATCTACTGCAGTCCATTAAGCTCCTTGGTGCAGCGACAAGGATTTTTGCTGAAAAATGCGTCAACGGGATCTCGGCCAATGAAGCCAGGTGCAAGGCCTTTGTAGAAAACAGCCTCGCCATGTGCACCTCCCTGTGTCCAGTCATCGGATACGATGAGGCAGCCGCCATTGCCAAGGAGGCGTATGCAACCGGCAAAACGATCAAAGAGGTTGCCCTGGGGAAAAAGATCCTCCCGGAAGAGAAACTGGAGGCATTGCTGGACCCGACTAAAATGACCTAAGATGTCACATCCTTGCCCACGTCAATACACAGAATAGTTGGCCAATTGGCATGAGATGTGCTAGATGATCCATAAGTCGGAGCCCCACAGGCCATGTTTATCGTCTTGAGAAGATAAACACCGTGATCGGTTAGTGCAACAACCTGTCAAAATGAAAAAGGAGGCAAACACGATGCGCCGGAGAAAAACAAGGTCGGTAGTTGTCGTCATCATTACAACCCTAATGCTCACCATGAGTGGATTCCAGGCCTTTGCCCAGGACCAGAAGATGGGCGAGACGGCCAGTGGCGAAGCCATGGCGGCAGACCTGGTCTTGCTCAGACCCCTGGGCTTTGCAGCTACAGCCATCGGCACGGTTATATTTGTGGCTTCACTCCCCTTCAGCGCAACGGGTGGAAACGCCAAAGGAGCCTTCGATAAGCTAGTGGGAGAGCCGGGAGAGTTTACCTTTGCTCGACCGTTAGGGAAGGTGGACCACTAGAAGACTCATTTCACAACGGCTGGCGTCTGGTTCTTGCATTGCCATGCAAAGGCCTTAACTGCATTGAACCAAGGACGCAGGCAACAAGGGTTCTTAAGGCCATTAATGCCTCTGGAATTCCTCCATAGTTTTTTGAACAGATGCCACCACCTGGGTCATTATTTTGCTCAGCTCCTGGCTTTCAAGACCCAGCAATTCCATCGCGCCATCGTCGATTGCGTAAGAGAAGGCATCGATGCCCGTTCCAAGACCGCTCATCATGGCTATTCCGTCAGCCACATGAAGGATGCTGGACAAGGTGTTGGCTTCTGACCAGGACGGGTGGTGATGGTATCGTATACCAATCGTCATGTCCTCAGGGACATTCCACCCCTTGCATATCTCAAAAGCTATCTCTGCATGATCAAATCCTAAGATCTCCTTTTCGGCAGTCAGAAAACTCTCCTGACCATCTGCCATGAACTCTTCGAAGGCTTGCTTTCTTTCAAGGATGTACCCATCGAGAACCAGCTTGCCTGCGTCATGAATGAGTCCGGCTGCAAAGGCGTCATCTGACAATGCGGGGTCTTTCTTGTTCGCAATAAACCTTGCACCAAAGGCAACGGCGAGCGAATGCTGCCACAGGGCGCCTGCCTCCAGCCCATAACCCTTCAAGGTCTTGCTCATGAGCTTGGAAGTTGACGCCATGGTGACAAGTTCCGCTAACGTCTTGTACCCGAGAACAACAGAGGCCTGCTGAATGGATGACACCTTATTACTGAGGCCGTAGTAGGCTGAGTTCGCCATCTTCAAGATCCTGGTAGCGATGGCCTGATCCGTCACCAATACAATGGCAAGGTCTTTGAAGCTGGAAGTTGGGTTTGCCAGAATCTGTCGGGCCTTAGACACAGCCTGCGGCATTGGAGGCAAGTCGCCTACCGTCCTCAAAATCTTCCTCTTCAAAGCCTCGCCAATGGTTGAGTCTTTTCCGGCATCCTTCGATGAAACAGAAGGAGGAGAATCTGCTTGGCCGGCCTGATTCGCTCGCAGGTCAAGCTCAACAACCTCCTTGCAAGACGGACATGGGAACTTAACCTTTTTCCCAGCGGGGAGTCGCTCATCGGGGATCTGATATACCTTATGGCAATGGGTGCATTCGGCTCTCATCCTTCGTTGCTCTTATCCTTATTCTTGGGGCAGTGCCTCCCTTGACCCATATGGTCCATCCGTTGACCAGCCCTACTCTTTTTTTCGTCTTTTATTCTCTTCAGTATCTCGTCCATATCAAATCGCCATGACTTGCCGATCCTGAAGGCGGGGAGTTCTCCGGTTGACGCCAACTTATAGATCGTTGACTCCGTCAATTTCAGATATTGAGCGATTTCCTTTGCCGTAACGATGTTCGCCATCATGGCACTCCTGTTAGTCGATAACCGCTGCTGGCAGCGGTAGGTGATGTCCCCTACTGACAGCAAAGGTTTGTTGATACATCATAGCCACCATAGACATCTTACGGCAATCCTCGTGCCAAACCCCTTAATAGCACATAGAATTTTCTTAATATCTTGAAACAACAATAGAAACGACACCTCTGACAGCAAAAGGGAATGCAGGTAGGATTGCCCAAATTGTCAAAAAATTGGCATTTTGTCGCTCATTTTGAAGCATTGTGTCAATTGTGGTCAAATTTGAAATATAGGGACATCCGTATCCCTCAGCCCCTTTCATCTGCTCCCTTGTCCTATGGCGGTGATTGGGATAAGAACCAAGGGGTTGTCCAAGAAACCCTAAACAACAGGAGATGAGGAGCTAGGGGAGACTGTCTGACTCAGGCCTCCATCTAGTTCAGCGATCCCAACGCACGCCATGGCCAAACCACATTCTGACGAAAACTCCCCTCGGCCCGCATTCCAAAGCCCGCAGGTCTTAACTGTGGCTGCCGGTCATTTTGTCCATGATGTGTTCAGCAGCTTTCTGGCCCCCTGGCTTCCTCTGTTGATTGAAAAGCTCGCCCTTTCTCTCGCGCTTGCAGGCTCTTTCACGATCTTCATTCGCATCCCCTCCCTCTTCAATCCACTCATTGGCATGGCAGCCGACCGGATAGACATGCGGTACATGATCATTGCCACCCCCGCAGTCACAGCGGTGTGTATGAGTCTTATCGGGCTTGCATCCAGTTATGGGGGTGTGGCCCTATTGCTCTTTGTAGCCGGCTGCAGCGCTTCAGCCTTCCATGTGCCAGGTCCTGTCATGATTGCACGGGTGTCCGGTCTCCAGGTGGGCAAAGGGATGAGCTTCTTTATGGCGGCCGGCGAACTGGCTCGAACCGTCGGCCCTCTGGTGGCTGTGGCTGCCGTCTCACTCTGGGGCTTTGAGGAGAGTTATCCGGTCATGACCATCGGGCTTCTGGCATCGGCATTGCTCTGGTGGCGGCTGCGGCATGCCACAGTTCACAGCGAATGGAAACGTCAGACTTCCCTGCTCAAAACCTGGCAAGCCATGCAACATGTCCTCATTCCTTTGACTTGCCTCGTGGTGACCCGGGCGCTGATGGTGGCCTCTTTAACCGCGTTTTTACCCACCTACATGGCGGTCCAGGGGAAAAGCTTATGGCTGGGAGGCTCTGCCCTTGCCGCCCTTGAATTTGCCGGGGTCTTTGGCTCGCTAACGTCCGGCACGGTCAGTGATCGTTTCGGACGGCGGTTTGTTCTCCTGGCGGCCATGATAGCATCCCCTGCCTTCATACTGATCTTCCTCGTTACCCCCACGTGCATGATTATTCCTGTTCTCCTCCTCCTCGGATTCACCGTCTTTGCTGCATCGCCCGTTATGCTGGCCATCGTCCAGGAACATGCCCATGGCATGCGAGCCACAGCCAACGGCATCTACATGGGAATCAATTTCGTGGTGGTGTCAGGTATTACCGTGCTTGTTGGGTGGGTGGGAGACCTCGTAGGCCTGCGCGCCGCCTTTGCTTGGAGTGCTGTTCTGGCCTTGACCGGCGTCCCCGCGGTCTATCTTCTTCCCCGGCGGACAAGACAGAAGAGCTAATCGACATTGCCATCAAGGCTGTCTGCAAAATTGAAGACTTCCCGGGGCGAGATGCAGGAAATCCTCGACTGTAAGAAAGTCCCCCAATCTTGGATTCCCTCGCTAACCCCCACAGCCAGCCGTGGGGGAATGCCCTCGCTTTTGCGGTTCATCAGTGTTTTGCCAACGGTGTCCCGGGAGGGCGCCGCTTTCCGCGGCCCTGTGGGTGACAGGAATGCGTCCCTGGGCTTCAATGCCCTTCTGGCTCTACGTCGTAACGTTCGCTAGCCTGGCGGATCCGTTCTTCTTGTTCGGTTCTTCTCTCATAAGCCTGCTCAATCTTAGAAACCAGTTCCTCTGTGTCACAGGGCTTCCTCAGATAGTCGAAGGCGCCCAGCCTCATCCCTTCTATACCTGATTCCAGGGAGGCGCGGCCAGTTAACAAGATGACTTCGGTGAGGGGCTTCAATTTCTTGATCTCGCAAAGCGTCTCAATGCCGTCGATGCCAGGCATGAGAACATCAAGAATGACCACGTCGAAATGGTCATCCCTAACCTTTTCAAGAGCCTCTTCACCAAGGAGGCAAGTAGTCACGTCGTACGCGTGGTTGATCAAACGCTTGGAAAGATATTCCAGAAACATTTCCTCATCATCAACAAGTAACAGCTTGGGCTTCATCTTCCGTCCTTCTTCAGAGATCCGTTCTTATCTGTCAAGCTCGGGACTTTGCGAGGGCCTTCTTCCGCGTCCTGCGAAACTCAATGCCATAGTCGGTCATTTTTTGCCGAAGGGTACGAGGTTTAATCTCAAGCAGTTCCGCCGCGTCAGCTCTCTGCCCATTTGTTATTTCCAAGGCGCGCAGGATCAGGCTTTTCTCCACCCTCTCCCGCGCTTTTCGCAACGGTTCAACCCCACCGGGCGCTATGGGACGGAACGACAGCGCATCCGTCTCATGAGAGGCTGGTGCTGGCCCCTCTTCTGGATCAGAGATCCCTTCCAGAAAATCCTGTGGAAAATCATCCAGGTTGATGACCGGTCCAGGTGCCATCAAAAACATTCGTTCCATCAAGTTCTTCAGTTGTCTGATGTTGCCGGGCCATGGGTGTGACATCAGCAATTGCATGGCTTCAGGGGAAACCGTGATCCTGTCCCTTTGATATATCTTGGCAAACCGCCCAAAGAAATAATTCACCAGATGAGGGATGGCCTCAGCCCGTTTCCTTAAAGGCAGCAGGTTGATAGGGATGACTTGTAGCCGGTAGTAGAGGTCTTTTCTAAAGCGCCCCCCTTTGATTTCTGCTGCAAGATCTTTGTTCGTCGCTGCAATGATGCGAACGTCGACTTGTATCGCAACTTCCCCTCCAATTCTCCGAAAGCATCCATCCTCCAACACTCGCAGAAAGTTCACCTGATTATGCAGGGAAATCTCCGAGACCTCATCCAGAAAGAGGGTGCCCTGATGGGCCTGCTCAAATCTCCCCTTGGTTTGCCTGATGGCGCCTGTGAACGCCCCCTTTTCATGGCCAAAGAGCTTGCTCTCGAAGAGCTCCCCGGAGAGGGTGCCGCAGTTTACCGGGACAAAAGGCTTATCCCTTCTGTTGCCTTTTTGATGAATGATGCGTGCCAGAAGCTCTTTCCCGGTCCCGGACTCGCCAAAAATCAGGACGTTCGCATCAAACCGGGCGATCTGCTGCGCCGTTCTGATGACCGAGCGCATGTGTTCGCTCACCACGACAAATTCTGGAAAAAGGTCTGGTTCTATTTGACCATGTAATGCAACCTTAGGGGGGGCCATAGCAATCCCTATAGAGCGTGGTTGCTCGACATCTTGCTGCGGCTCAGGCAGCTTGACAAGGTCATTCTGTCTGACTCATAGCTGGCATAGCTTATAAATTATTTTTAACAAAACGGCAAAAATATGTCAAGAGTTACTTTTTTCATCATATAAACGGCAGAATTTTGCCGATATCATGAGTCGGCTCGTTTGTTGCCACTTAAAGTATGCCTCTTGTGAAATCAATGTGTTAGCAAATGGCTTGGGGCCTGTGGGGTGTTGGCACATCGCTTGCTGGAGAAGATCTACGAGTTACGACTTGATGTCCTAGACGAAAAGGAGAAGCGTCCTATCTCAAAAAAAGCATGGCGGATGCACATATATGCCTGAAAAACGAATAAAGGACTTGATGCTCGACCTGGGGACCCTTGAACGCATATCTCCTCATACAAAGATTGCGCAAGCGGTCAAGGTGCTCCACGAGAAACAGCAGAATCTGTGTCCTCCCTTCTTGCTGGTGGTTGATGAGGTGGAGAACAAAGAAGAGATACTGGGCATGCTTTCCATGGATGATGTCCTTGGTCATATGGGATCTTCTGCGGAACCCATGGAAGAGTTGCCGATTTTTTGGCAGGGTCAGTTCCGGGAGGAATGTGAAGCCGTACTCCAAAGGCGGGCCAGCGAAATCATGCTACCTGTGACCCATGTCATTCACGAAACCGGCACCCTCATGGAAGCTGTCCATCTCATGAATACTGGGAGGGTTCACTGGCTTCCTGTGGTCAGAGAGAAGGGTGTCGTTGGGATCCTTCTCAAAGAGGATCTGTTCAAGGAAGTCCTTGCGGCAGCTGACTCCGAGACGGGTTTGTCGAAAGATATGCCGTGAGCCTCAAGGGGGGAATCAACAGCTAACTATCTGATTTCGTGCAGATCGTTTACCGCAGTTGGGAGTGGGCCGGACCGGTAATCTTCTTGACAATTTGGAGGCAAACTGATATCAAACGCTGATTATACGGCAAGGGGTTCTCCATTCCTCAATTGTCTTATTAACCCAAGGGTCTGTAAAGGCCTAATCCCAACGTGAAGGAGAAAGGTATGAGCGATCAGGAAAGCATTCGAGTTCTTTTGGTGGACGATGAGGAGACTTTGATTGAATACCTGTCCAAACGGCTCTTGAAACAAGGGTTTACCGTAAAGGCCACCTTCTCTGGCGAAGAGGCCGTCGACGCGGCAGAGAAAGAGCATTATGACGTGGCGGTGGTTGACCTGAAGATGCCTGAGATGGATGGCGTGGAAACCCAGAAGAGGCTAAAGAAGATCCAGCCCTTCCTTCAGTGCATCGTTCTCACAGGCCACGGGTCCATTGAATCGGCTCTAGAAAGTGGCCAGCAAGAGGCTTTCCAGTATCTTCTCAAGCCCGTAGACTACGACGCCCTTGTGGCCACCATCAGAGAGGCCCACAAAAAGAAAATCGAGGTGCAAGATGCTAAGTTCCGAGAGCAAGTGGGGGAAATCCAACGGTCAGGGCTGGGTGCCCACGGGATAAGAAAGGCTCTCAAAGACCTGCGAAAAATCTATGGAGTCGAATAGCTCAGGATTGACCGAACTGAAAAAGGTCACCCGGGAGCTGGCCAGCCACAAGATAGAGTTACACCAAACCAGGGGCTACCTCCAGTGTATACTGCAGAATTCTAGTGACTTGATCTTTGCCACAGACACAGAGGGACTTCTGGTTTCTTTCAGCAAGGGGGGCGAAAAAGTGTTGGGTTATTCCTGGGAAGAGCTAGCAGGCAAACCAATCAAGGATCTAGCCCAAGACCCGATATCGTTCGAGCCAGTCATTGCGACCTGCCGGGAAGAGGGGTCCGCCCTGGCGCTCGACGTTCCCTTTCAACATAAGCAAGGAAAAAAGGTTTATTGTAATGCCTCTTTGATGAATTTGACCAACAGGCAAGGCAAAACCGTGGGCATGGTGGGCATATGCCAGGATATTACCAAGTGGAAAAGACTGCAAGAAGACCTCATCCAGGTAGACCGGCTTGCAGAGGTAGGTCGAATTGCGGCTGGCGTCGCTCACGAGATCAACAATCCCCTGGCCGTTATTGGTGAGGCATCTGGTTGGGCAGGAGAGGTGCTCAGGGGTGCCAAGGGCCTGAGTGCTGATGATCGCCAAGAGCTGGAAAATGCGATCAACGACATTGCCGATCAGACCAGGCGGGGTCGCAGCATCACCCACAAACTGCTCGACTTTGCCCGAGATTCCGCTCCAAGCAAGAGTGACTTCGATGTCCACGAATTGCTCGAACAGACCATCGGTTTTCTAAAGCCTGACGTCAAGCACACGGCCATTGAGATTCACCTCGCTTTTGCCGAGGGGCCCCTCCAAGTGAACTCAGACCCAAGATTGTTGGAGCAGGTGTTTGTGAACTTTCTTAGCAATGCCATTTACGCTCTATTAGAAAAAGGTGGGGCTGACGGACGTATTGAGATACGAACGGTCAAGGCCGAGTCACATATCGAGATAAGCTTCACAGACAATGGCCCGGGGATTCCAGAAAAGGAGCAGGCAAAGATCTTTGAACTTTTTTACACCACAAAGCCCCCTGGAAAAGGGACGGGCCTAGGGCTTCCCATTTGTCAGAACATTGTTCGCAACCTCGGAGGAGAAATCACTTTTGAGAGTGCGGTGGGGGTCGGGACAACCTTCACAGTTCGAATTCCCGTCTCCTGAAAGCGTGAGAGAGATCATTGAAAGGCTCGATGATGGGGTCGGTGCCTAAATGAATGGGCCCATTGGCTTCATTCAGGTTTTGGCTCAATGTTGTAATGTTCGCTAGTTAGACGGATGCGTTCTTCTTGTTCGGCCTTTCTCTCATAAGCCTTGTCAATCTTAGAAATCAGTTCCTCTGTATCACAGGGCTTCCTCAGATAGTCGAAGGCGCCCAGCCTCATCCCCTCTATGCCTGACTCCAGGGAGGCATGCCCGCTTAACATGATCACCTCAGTGAGGGGCCTTATTCTCTTTATTTCGCCCAGGGTCTCTATCCCATCAATACCTGGCATGAGTACGTCTAGTATGACGACATCGAAATCGTGGTCCCTTATCTTTTCGAGGACCTCTTCACCGGTTAAGCATGTCGTCACGTCATACTGGCGCTTTCTCAGGCGCCTGGACAGATATTCCAGAAACATTTCTTCATCATCAGCCACCAAGAGCCTGGGCTTCATGTCGAGCCTCCTTTGAAGACCCTACATGCTGCAGGGACTCTTTGACCGTGCGGTTGAGAGGCCGAAGGGGTTGCATTGGGAGACCTCCCCAGAGAGACTATCCCAGGTCACAGGGGCAAAAGGCTTGGCCCTGCAATGACTCGTTTTTTGCATGATGTGTGCCAGAAGCTACTTACCTGTGCCAGACTCCCGATGGCTGAGCACGCTTTCGTCAAAAAGGGCGACTTGCCATGCGATTCAAATGACTGAGCACAAGGGTTCACTTACGACGGCAAACATCGGAAAAAGGTGCGGTTTGATGTGAATCATGTGACACAAGTTTTTGAGCCTCATGGCAATAACTGTCTTCCATGGGCCCGATCAGGGTCACCTGAGAGAAGCGGCTTTAGGAGGTCATTCTGTTTGACCTATAGGTATCAGCTTCTCCGTTTTCATGGAAATCGGCAAAAAAATGTCAGCTTTGGTCTATTTGTTATGTTATCGGCATAAATGTGCCGATAATTTACGGGACCGAGTTGATAGGCTTCAAAATGTAAGTCTTGTAAAACCAAGGTATTAGCGAGCAACGCGAGGCCTTACTGGCTCTTGGCACGTGACTTGCTGAAAGGTGGAAGTAACATGAGGCGTAGTCAAGAAATTTAGCTGAACAGGCATAACTCGAGCGACTTTGGTTAGGTTCTGAGTTGTCCCGATCATTGGCCGATCACCCAAGCAAGGAGGGATCGCCAAATGGATAGAGCAGACCAAAAAACCCTCGATCCCAAGCGCTCCCCTGGCCCCAACGAGGCTCCCACCGCTATCCCGTCTGCACCAAGTCGTCGCGTCTTTTTGTACCCTTTTGTTCTCACCTTTGTCATTATGTTCGGCATTTGGGTGCTTCTCTCGGGCAAGTTTGATCCCTTTCATCTGAGTCTTGGACTGCTATCTTGTGCCATCGTTTCCTACCTCTCCTCTGATTTCTTGTTTCCTTCCCCAAGGACAACAGGACTGTTGCCCCAGTGGCTCCTGTTTATAAGGTTCGTAAGGTACATCCCCTGGCTGATGCTTGAAATCATCAAGGCCAATCTTCACGTGACGTACCTCGTGTTTCATCCCAGGATGATGGAACTCATCGACCCAAGAATCGTTAAGTTTCGAAGCAAGCTGAAAACCGACTTGGCTCTGGTGACCTTTGCCAATTCAATCACGTTAACCCCAGGCACCATTACGGTTTATGTATCCATTGACGGGGATTTTAAGGTCCATGCCATTGACAAGGCGTCAGGCGATCCTTTGCCGGGGGTGATGGAAGCAAACATTGCCAGAGCATTTGGTGAGGTCTGATGGATAACGTCTTTCTGTATTCTGGTCTTTATTTGTCTTTCTTGATGCTCCTTTCTCTGTACCGCCCTCTGTTTGGGCCGACGGTCGTAGACCGTATGATCGGCGTGAATGCCATTGGCAGCAAGACCACGGTGTTGCTGATCTTGATCGGCCTTATCTTTCATAGGGTGGACATGTTCGTAGACATTGCCCTGGCTTACGCCATGTTAAACTTCATCGCGGTGCTAGCCGCTTCAAGATACTTCCAAAAGCGTAAGGGATTGTATGATGAACCGCCTTATCGGTAGGCGCTCTTCAGTTTAGATTAAGCTAAAGTCTCCGGGATTCGGAGGATAGACCTGGGAGATTCTGAGACATGGATATCATCGTATGCTTGCTTTTGTTTGCCGGGCTGTTCTTCTTTACGGGTGGCGCTGTGGGGATTCTGCGGTTTCCTGATTTTTATTCCAGGCTCCATCCAGCCGGCAAACTGGACACCCTAGGCTCCCTCTTGGCCATGATCGCCCTGGCCCTGTTTAACCTGCACCATTTTTCTCTGGGCACTTTGCTGACCAGCGCCAAGATTATTCTGATCGTAGTCTTTGTGTTTCTGGCTAGTCCCACGGCTACCCACGCTATTGTGGATGCTGGGGTCAGGGCCGGCTTGGCCCCTTGGACCAAGGGAGAGGAGAGGAGATAGCCGATGATCTGGCAGCTAGATTTGGCCATTCTCACTCTGGTGGTCATAGCCGGTATTGGCGCCATCACGGTCAAAGACCTCTTGGGGGCCGCCATCCTGTTCGGGGCTTACAGCTTCATGATGTGTCTGCTCTGGTCCATCATGGGGGCGGTGGACGTGTCCTTTACCGAGGCTTCGGTGGGAGCTGGTGTGAGTACGGTCTTTTTCGTTGCGGCTGTTTTCCGGACCACAAGGAGGACAAAAGATTGACCATCTTAGGACTCATCATCGTGCTTTCAACAGGTGCGCTGTTGATTTACGCCACGGTTGATTTCCCAGCCTGGGCAGATCCGGCCTCTCCTGCCAGCCTTCATCTTTCTCCTCACTTCATTGAAAGGACCATGGAGGAGACTTCCGTACCCAACATCGTCACCGCGGTCCTTGCCGACTACCGTGGCTATGACACCATGTATGAAACAACGGTGATTTTTTCAGCTGGGGTCGCCTGTTTCATTCTCCTGCGGATTCTTTTGCGCGAAGAACCTGGAGAAAGCCTTTATCGCCATGTGCTGACCGGCGTCACCATACGGGTCAAAGAGGGCGCCAAAATACCGCCGTCTGCCGACTTTGAAAGGATCGACACCCTGTGGGCGCCCCATGATCTGATCATCAAAACGATGTGTCGATTGCTGATCCCCTTTATACAGCTTTTTGCCCTGTACGTGATTGCCCATGGACACCACAGTCCTGGCGGGGGGTTTCAGGGCGGCGTGATCCTAGGAGCCAGCATCATCTTGCTGGCTATCTCTCACGACCTGAGAACGTCGGTTCAACGGATGCGCGAAAAGGTGGATGCCCTGCTTTCTGCCACGGGTGTCTTTATCTATGCAGGCACTGGAGCCCTTTGCCTGTTGTTAGGGCTTAATTTTCTGGACTACAGCGCGCTTGCGTCAGTGCTCCATGTGGATCCGGTCACCGCGAGATCCCACGGCATTCTGATTGTAGAGATCGGTGTGGGGATTGCCGTCATGGCCACCATGATTTGGATTTATAGCAATGTCTCATCCACCGGAAAATATGATGAAGGACTTTAGGTTATGGGTGATTTAATCGAAATCGTTGTCGCCAAGTATAATTACTGGATTTATATCACCCTAATGATGATCGGCCTCTATGCCATGATCGTGAAAAACAATCTGGTCAAGAAGATCGTGGGCATGAATATCTTTCAAACAGCCATCATCTTGTACTACGTGTCCACAGGGGCAAAAAGAGGGGCCACGATTCCGATCTTAGAGCATGGCCATGACGGGCACGCTCACGTGATCCATGCGGCGGACTATATCAACCCCTTGCCCCACGTGCTGATGCTCACCGCCATCGTGGTGTCCGTGGCTACCCTTGGGGTGGCTTTGGCCTTGGCCATAAGAATCTATCACCGGTATAACACCTTGGAAGAAGATGAAATCTTAGCCCAGATAAGGGAAAAATGAGCCAACAGTATCCTGCACTCCTCGTCATTGTTCCCCTGCTTTCCGCCTTCATGATCAGTGGGGCCGGATGGGTCAACAAGAGGCTCTGTTTTCCAATCGCCGTTGCAGCCTTGGGTGTGGCGGCCTATTCATGCATTGGCCTACTATTAAGGGTCTTGGATGAAGGAGTCATTGTCTACAAATTGGGCGGATGGGACCCGCCAGTGGGCATTGCGTACTATGTGGATCACCTCAATGGGCTGGTCCTGGCAGTGGTCTCAGTGGTGGCGTTCCTCAATTTGATAGCCTGCAAAAAAAGCATTGAACAGGAGTTTCCGGAAAAGACAGGCCCCTTCTATACATTATACGTCCTGATGGTTACCGGGCTTCTGGGTATCGTGGTCACTGGTGACGCTTTTAACCTGTATGTGTTGCTGGAGATTGCGGCCCTAACCGGCTATGGGTTGTTAGCCATGGGGGAGGAGCGTGCTCCCCTGGCCGCCCTCAATTATCTATACATGGGTACCATTGGGGCCTGTTTTTATCTCTTGGGCGTTGGGTATCTTTATATTGTCACCGGCTCATTGAATATGGTGGATATTGCTCATATCCTGCCCGACCTCTACCAGTCCAAGGCGGTCCTGGCTGCCTTTATCATCTGTATGGTCGGGGTGTGGCTCAAGATGGCCTTCTTTCCCCTCCATGCGTGGCTGCCTAACGCCTATACGTACGCCCCCTCTGCGGCCAGCAGTTTGATTGCCCCTTTGGTAACCAAGGTGATGATCTATGTGATGATCCGTCTCATATTGACAGTCTTTACGCCAGAATTTGCCTTCAACGTCTTGGCCGTGAGCAAGCCTATTGTCTGGCTTGCCGTCATCGCCATTGTGATGGGTGCCATCCTTGCCCTGGCAGAGCGCAATTTGAAGAAGATGTTGACCTACGTCATTGTTGCAGAAGTGGGCTACATGGTCGGTGGCGCGTGGCTTGGAAACCGCGCAGGCATGACTGGGGCCATCCTCCATATTGTCAACGACGCCCTCATGACCTTGTGCGTGTTTCTGGTCGTGGGCAATATTGTGTACAAACTGAAAGGATATGCCTTTGAGGATCTCAAAGGTTTGGTCCGCAAAATGCCTTTCACCATGGGGGCCTTTGTGATCGGGGCCTTGTCCATTATTGGCGTGCCACCCACCTGCGGTTTTTTCAGCAAGTGGTATCTGATCTCCGGTGCGATCCAGGCCGGCCAATACGCCTTTATGGTGGCCTTGCTGTTCAGCAGTCTGGTGAATGTGGTTCTGTTTTTCAGGGTCATCGAGATTTGCTACTATGAACCTTTTAGCGAAGATCACGGGCACGGTCACGATCACCATCCGGAACCCATGGCTGAGGCCCCGCTGACTATGCTGGTTCCCCTTTTCATTGTTGCCGCGGGGCTGGTGTTGGTAGGTATTTACACTGGCGACATTGTAAACAAGATTATCGAATTTGCCATACCAAAAGGTATTGTTTAGTGCAGGCATTGCCATGGAAACGATTACATCTATAAAACCCTTGCTGGCTGTCCTTGTCTCTTTGTTGATTACACCCATGCTCGTTTCGAGCAGGGCACCGAATGTGCGGGAGGCATGGACCTTTGTAGCGGCCGTTGCAAAGTTTCTTATCGTCCTCTCCATGCTGCCGACCATATTGAAGGGAACGGAGATCGTCTATACGGTAGCTGAGTTTCTCCCAGGGGCGGCAATCAAGTTCAGGGTTGACGCCCTGGGTATGCTTTTTGCCCTTGTCTCTTCCTCCCTCTGGATCATCACTTCCGCATACTCCATCGGCTACATGCGAGGGCTTAAGGAACACAGCCAGACCCGCTATTTTGTTTTCTTTGCCTTCGCCCTTTCAGCAACCATTGGCGTGGCCTTTTCAGCGAACCTGCTGACGCTTTATCTTTTCTACGAGATGCTCTCTCTGGCAACCTATCCTCTGGTGACTCACCATCAGGACCATGAGGCGCGAAGCTCTGGACGTAAATACCTCCTCTACATTGTGGGCACCTCCATAGGATTTGTTCTCCCTGCCATGTTGATATCCTACAACCTGGCAGGCACGCTGGAATTTGGAAAGCAGGGTTTCTTGGCCGGCACCGGATCCAAGCCTTTAATGGCGATCCTTCTAGTCCTGCTCATCTTTGGCTTTGCCAAGGCAGCGATTATGCCCTTTCACTCCTGGTTGCCTGCAGCCATGGTCGCGCCCACGCCGGTCAGCGCCTTGTTGCATGCGGTGGCCGTCGTGAAGGTTGGTGTCTTTAGCGTCGTTCGCGTGCTGACGGGCGTCTTTGGAACGGATCTCTTGCATTCTCTTAATTTCGGCCCTTTCATCCTCTTGATTGCATCCGTGACCATTCTTGTTGGCTCATTCATCGCCCTTTCTCAAAATGAGCTGAAACGGCTTCTCGCCTTTTCGACCATTGCGCAATTGTCGTATGTCGTACTAGGCGTGGGCCTGTTGTCCCCAAAGGGGATGACCGGCGGCATGGTCCATATTGCCATGCATGCCTTTGGCAAGATTACCCTCTTTTTCTGTGCAGGCGCCATCGCTGTGGCGACAGGGAAAAAGCACATCAGCCAAATGGTCGGGATCGGCAGGAGGATGCCGGTGACCATGGCGGCCTTTTTTGTTGCCTCGTTGAGTATTATCGGGATGCCTCCTTGCGGCGGCTTCGTGAGCAAGTGGTATCTTGTTCTGGGATCGCTCGAGGCCCACCAGATGCCTATTCTATTTGTCTTGCTCTTCAGTTCCCTGCTGAATGCGGCTTACTTTATGCCTATTGTTTACAGGGCCTTCTTCTGCAGGCCGGCCGAGGCTATGTTTGAGAATAGGGTGCAAGAGGCCCCACCCTTTTGCGTGGTGCCCTTGGTGATCACGGCCGTGATTTCCGTGATTCTCCTTTTTTATCCCCAACCTTTTATTAGCCTGGCCACCATGGTGGTACAAGGAATAACGGGGACATAAGCCATGATCGAGGAAAGAAGCGACGAAATAGAAGGAAAGATGGAGATTACTCACCACGCTGTTCCGCCTTACAGGACCGTTTTCTTTATAGCGATTACTATAGGCGTTTTGTATCTTGGTCTTATTCTTTTGAAGACGCTTTGAACAACGCAGCCTGTCGTTCAGGCATGGCCATAAGCGAAACACATGGGGGACACGGATATGAAAGAAAAAGCCGAGGGAGAAAAGGAGTATCTTTTTGATAAGCCCAGAAACGTAAACAGACTCCTTGGCTGTTTTTTTTCATCGCTGGGTATTCTTCTCATCATTGAGTTCTTTATCCACAAACATCCCCATTTTGCTTGGGAAGGGTGGCTGGAGTTTTACGCTGTGTATGGGTTTGTAGCCTGTGTAGCCCTCGTTCTTGCAGCAAAATACATCCTGCGCCCCCTTATGAAAAGACGAGAGGATTACTATGATTAGCACAGTTCCTCCAGCATTCATATTCATCATCGGGGGATTGTTGGTTCCCTTTATCAAGGGGAAGTGGAAAAGTGCCTACTTGTTGCTCATACCGTGTATTGGGTTCATCAACCTGATCAGCGTCCCTGAAGGGGTTCACTGGGTCGTGAGGTTTCTTGATTGGGAGCTCGTCTTTGGTAGAATGGACAGACTGAGCCTTCTTTTTGGTTACATCTTCCATCTCATCACCTTCATAGCCCTTCTTTATGCCCTTCACGTCAAAGATGACCTGCAGCATGTAGCAGGGCTTGTGTACGCCGGCAGCGCCTTGGGGGTGGTTTTCGCAGGAGACATTTTTTCTTTCTTTATCTTTTGGGAGATGCTCACCGTTAGCTCGATATTCTTGATCTGGGCCCGCAGGACAAGGGCAGCGCAAGCAGCAGGATATAGGTATCTTCTGGTTCATGCTGCCGGAGGCCTCTGCCTCCTGGCAGGGATCGTCTTGTATGTGAATCAAACAGGCTCTATTGAGTTCGGGTATATAGGATTGAACGGATTAGCCACTTACCTCATATTCTTCGGTTTTGGCATTAATTGTGCCTGGCCTGTCCTCCATCCGTGGCTAACGGATGCCTATCCTGAAGCAACGATTACTGGGACCATATTCTTGAGCGCCTTTACCACAAAATGCGCGGTTTACGCCCTGGCAAGGGCCTTTCCGGGCACAGAGGCCTTGATATGGATCGGGGCAATCATGACTGGCTTTCCCATCTTCTATGCGGTCATTGAGAATGACCTCAGGAGAGTCCTTGCATATAGCCTCATCAACCAAGTCGGATTCATGGTGTGCGGCATTGGCATCGGGACAGCTTTGTCCATCAATGGTGCCGTGGCCCACGTCTTTAACGATGTTCTCTTTAAGGCCCTCCTTTTCATGTCCATGGGCGCGGTGATGTATCGCACGGGAAAGATCAATGGCACCGCCCTGGGCGGATTGTACAGGACCATGCCGTTTACCTGCATATGTTGCATGGTGGGGGCTGCGTCCATCTCTGCCTTCCCCCTTTTCAGCGGTTTTGTGAGCAAGTCCATGGTCATGGATGCAGCCGCCAAGGGTCACATGACAGGCATATGGTTCCTTCTGCTCTTTGCCTCAGCCGGTGTTTTCCACCATGCGGGCATTAAGATTCCCTTTTTTGCGTTTTTCGGCCACGACTCCGGGATGAGGCCCAAGGAGGCGCCTGTGAATATGCTCCTTGCTATGGGCATCACAGCATTCCTGTGTATCTTCATAGGCTCATTTCCAGGTCCTCTTTATAGCCTGCTCCCATATCCTGTTGATTATGTGCCGTACACAGCGCCCCATGTCGTGGGTCAGACTCAGCTCCTCTTCTTTTCTGCTTTGGCTTTCTCCCTTCTTATACTTTCTGGCATCTATCCGGGCGAGATGAGGTGTGTCAACCTTGACTCCGATTGGTTTTACCGAAAGGGGGGCCGGCTCTTCTACTATATCATGGATAACCTCTTTAACGGCTTAAACAGGGCCTCTGAAAAGGTTTTTGTGGGTGGTTTGGCTGGTTATCTTGGCCGTGTCTCTAAAGACGGTCCCTCAAGGGCTGCGCTCTTAGCCTTGGTGCCTGCCTGGGTGATAAGTGGTGCAACAGGAGAGAAACTCGCCCATAAGAAAGCCAGCCTTCGTGCGGCTGTGCAGACGGGGACCTCGCCGGTAGGCATCACTGCAGCCCTAGCTACTATCTTTCTGATCGTCGTTTTTCTCTTGATGTAATGTAATGTAAACGCTGTCCACAGCAAGGCCCAGGCACGGGGAGGAGATGTATATGGTTTCGATAGAAGATTTGAGAAGGGTAATGCTGTTGCAAGATTTGACTGGCCCCATGCTTGAAAAGTTGCTTCCCATGGTTCAAGCGGAGGCGTTCGGGGAAAGGGAGATCATCTATGAAGCCGGCAATGCAGCAGACCACTTTTATTCACTGAAAAGGGGAAAGGTGTTGCTTGAGGCAGAAGTGGCCCCCCCCATCATTATCTCTCTTGGCGCCATAAAGCCGGGCTATTCTTTTGGCTGGTCTGCCCTCCTTCCGTCAGCATCCCATACCTCTTATGCTGTGTCTGCTGAGCCGTCTGAAATCTTTGTCATGCCTGGGGCCAGGTTTTTGGCTCTCCTTGACCAGGACCACACCATGGGATATCTGGTGATGCAGAAAATGGGTAGAATTCTTGAGAACCGCCTGGAACGTCGCACAGCTCAATTTCTCAACGTCATCACCAGACATCCTGAAATAGCAACGCTTTTGGGCTTGTAAGTGCGCAGGTGGGAGCCCATGATGCACTACGCTGCACAAGAATGAAAGGTCGGCACTATTCCGGTCCTCCTATCGAAAGGAGAGGGAGCAGCGCTGGGGCGAGGAATGAGGAACACCATATAGCTCAGAGGATGATTCTTGTTCCCGGTTGTTCTTTCACTCGGGGGCAATCCATGCTATGTATCTGTAGGGGTGGCAAGTCAGTTACGGGGCGGTTCCGGTTAGAAGCGAAAGGAGGCGAAGGATGTCCAAGAAGATATTGATCGTGGACGATGAGCCGGATATTATTACCTTTGTCAGCGCGGTTCTGGAAGAGAACGGGTATACAAGCTTGAGCGCCAAAGACGGGGTTGAGGGGCTCGACGTTTTGCGCAAGGAGAAGCCGGATCTGGTATTGCTCGACCTGATGATGCCGAAGAAAAGCGGCATTGCCATGTTCCAGGAGTTGCGAAACGACCCTAACATGAGCCATATTCCTGTGGTCGTGGTCACCGGTGTCTCTGAGGTAACAGGCGTCGATTTCAGAAACTTCATGTATAAACAGCCGCTTCGGGACGAGAAAAAATTCGTCGAGACGACAGGATTGACAAAGTACACGATACCAGACGGTTACATTGAAAAACCGATCGACCCGGATGAGTTGACTAAGGTAGTCAGGAAAGTTTTGAAAGAATAGAATCTCGCACCGGTTTGGAAAAGCAGGCTCGAAGTCATGAAAGAGAGATTGTTCCTGATATCTATCTGCCTTGAAACAAGAGATGATCGCCTCGATACGTTTTACGGCCTGGCGGGAAAAAACGACTATATCCCCACGAAGTCACCAATAACGAGAAGACTGGTCCCTGCTTCAGCCCTCCCCGAGGGTAGATACCCTGCGACTTATTGACTCGTTCAGGGAAAACAAGCCCTCAGCCCCTTTCCTTCTGGCTGCTCCCCGTTGCTGGCAAGGACAATTTGCCTCCTTTTTGACCTATATCGCCTTATTGTTTGAGCCGTCGACGTTTATTGAGGCCATACAAACAGGAGAAAGCATTGATGAACCCGCGGCGACAGATGATAATCTCACAATTTCCAAGGTGTGGAGTATTTGAAAGATGAAAGAGAAGGTGAAATGCTGGGATTTTTTTAAATGCAACGAGAAGGAATGCCCGGTTTATAAGTCAAAGGTGCTGAATTGTTGGCTCATTCCGGGGACCCATTGTCATGACGAGATTCAGGGGAAGTTTTTGGAAAAGATGGAAATGTGCCTCAAGTGCGAGCCCTTTAAGGCGAACATCGATGTCCATTCAATGGAAGAGACCCTATGGGTGGTGAATAGACAATTTACACAATTCAGGAGGATGGTTGACGAGCGGGATAGGGAGTTAGAAGACATTAGTATGGAGTTGGCCCTGGGACTGTCCGAGGTTTTTGAGGCGTTGAAAGAGATTTCTACAGGAGACCCGGAAGTCAGGATACCCGAGACCTCACAACTCGAGTTGATCACTAAATTAAAACATATGGTCAACCTAACCGCTGAAGAGATCGCAGAAATTGTTGGTTTTTCTCACGAGTTTGCCATGGGTCTGGCCGAGCACTTCGATGTGTTGCATCGGGTCTCAAAAGGTGACCTGGCTGCCCGGGTATCGGGGATTTCCCAATTAGAACTCTTAGAAGCCCTCAAGAGAGTAACCAACCAGATGATTGAGAGTGTATCCAAAGAAATCACCGAGCGCAAGCTCGCGGAAGAGGAGCTGCGGGACAGCCGGGAGAAATATCGAACGGTTTTGGAGGCGTGTCCGGACCCTCTTGTTGTGTACGATGTGGAAGGTAAGGTTACCTATATAAACCCGGTATTCACCCAGGTCTTCGGGTGGAAACCAGAGGAACTCTTGGGCGAAAAAATAGACTATGTCCCTGATGAGAACCGGCCTGAGACCCAAATGATGATTGACAAGGTGCTGGCGGGAGAAAGTTTCTCCGGCGTTGAAAGCCGGCGATATACCAAAGAAGGGAGCATTCTTGACGTCAGTGTAAGCGGGGGCATCTATGTGAATCGCGAGGCGATTCCAGTGGGCAGTGTGCATATCTTACGAGACATTACTTACCGCAAACGGGCTCAGGAGGCGCTCCGGGAATCGGAGGAGAAGTATAGTACCTTGGTCGAAAGTTCCCTAACGGGTATTTATATCGACCAGGACAAAAAAATTGTATTTGCTAATAAAAGATTTGCCGAGATTTACGGGTACACCAGAGATGAGCTCGTAGGCATGGAATCCTGGAGGCTGGTCCACCCCGAGGACAGGGCGTTGACCGACGAGATAAGGGTGAAGAGGTTAATGGGGGAAGAGAACCCATCGGAATACGACGCGAGGGCTCTCACGAAAAACGGTGACACCTTCTGGATCAAAAGAAGAAACACCCGAATAGAGTATAATGGAAGACCCGCCATATTGGGGAATATCGTAGACATCACCAAGCGCAAGCAAGCCGAGGAAGCGCTCAGACGAGCTCATGATGACCTGGAGCTTCGGGTCAAGGAGCGCACAGCGGAATTAAGGTCAATAAACGAGCAACTGAGGCGTGAAATAGAAGAGCGAACACGGGCGGAGCAAAAATTAAAGGCGAGTGAAGAGAGATATCGACTCTTGTTCAATAACGACCCAAATCCGCTTTTTGTCGTTGACATGGATTCTGGCCAAATCCTGGATGTGAACACCCTGGCCGTTGTGACCTACCAATATCAGCGCAAAGAGATGCTAGAGATGTCCCTTATGCAGCTCTTTGATCCAGAAGAGGCGGATCAGCTCTGGGACAAGGTGCAGCAAGTGTCGTGGGGAGAACATGTCCTGCCCAGGCTGTGGGCCAGGAGGAAGGATGGCCGTCACTTCTTCATTGATCTTCATGCCAGGGCTGGGCAATTTCGAGCCATACCAAAGGGAGGGGTTGCTCCTTACCTGATCGTAAGGACCGTTGACATTACCCAACGTCTTGAACAGGAGGCTCAGCTCACCCAGGCTAGCAAAATGGCCACCCTTGGTGAGATGGCCACCGGTATTGCCCATGAAATCAATCAGCCCTTGAATGTGATACGGGTTGGGGCGGATTTTTTTTCCAAGAAGATAAAGCGTGGGGAGCAGATCTCAGACGATGAACTGTTGAAGGTGAGCCGTAACATAGGCCAGCAGGTGGACAGAGCCACCAACATCATCAACCACATGCGGGAGTTCGGCCGGAAGAGCAACTTGGAGGTTCACCCGGTGGACCTGAATGAGCCGATCCGAGGTGTCTTTACACTCCTGGGCCAGCAGCTGAAATTGCGGAACATCGGGGTGAACCTCAAGCTAGATGAAGACCTGCCCAAGATTATGGCCGACAGAAACCGGCTGGAGCAGGTCTTTCTGAACCTCGTCACCAATGCCAGGGATGCCATGGAGGCAAGAGGCCCTGGGGCGAGCAAGGATCTCACCATTACGACCTACCAGGAAGGAGACAGGGTGGTGGCCGCAGTGTCTGACACGGGCACGGGCATGCCAGAAGGGATCCGAAACAAGATCTTTGAACCCTTTTTTACCACCAAAGAAGCAGAAAAGGGGACTGGTCTGGGGTTGTCCATTACGTACAACCTCGTAAAAGATTTCAAGGGAGATATCGATGTAGATTCGGTCCCTGATGTTGGTACAACGTTCACGATTCGCTTTCCGGCATATCGAGACTAAGGAGCGCCTTATGACAAGCTTATTGGTCATTGATGACGAAC
>Ga0111161_1040_pt1 | contig 26856 bp, 23 predicted proteins | sample DeeMarSeWOR28_12_FD_80264 | JGI IMG/M metagenome (GOLD analysis project Ga0111161, IMG submission 80264) | Nitrospira bacterium SG8_3
TGCTTTTTTACAAGGTCTATATCAAAATCAAGGGGTGAATCATGGTTCTTGGTAAGAAAAACAAAACGCACCGCATCCACACCAACCTCTTCCACAAGCTCCTTGAGGGTGACGTAATGCCCTGCCCTCTTAGACATCTTTATCTCCTCTCCCCCTTTCCAAAGCTTGACCAACTGTATGAGCAAGACCGAGAGCCAACCCTCATTCAGGCCGTTCGCCTTCAAAGCGGCCTTTATCCTCTGCACATAGCCATGGTGGTCTGCCCCCCAGATGTTGACAGCCTTTGAAAAGTCCCTTTTAAACTTGTCCAGGTGATAGGCAATGTCCGAAGCAAAATAGGTATAATCACCATCTTTTTTTCTCACGACCCGATCCTTGTCGTCCCCAAGGGCCATGGTCTTTATCCATAGTGCCCCGTCCTTTTCATAGAGCTGCCCCTTCTGTCTGATCCTTTCCAGGGATTCATCAAGCAGGCCAGAGGCGTAAAGATCACTTTCGCTGTACCAGACATCAAAACCGGCCCGAAAATCAGCAAGATCCCTTTTGATCTCCTCGAGCATCTTTTCTTTGCCCCGCTCTGCGCAGTGGGCTATGGCCTCATCCTGCCTCATGTTTCCCAGATCAATTTCACCCGCCACTTCATTGGCCAAATCTAAGACATATTCACCATGATAACCGCTCTCTGGGAATGGATAATCAGGATCAGACATCTGTTTCCAACGGCTGTAAATGGACTCTCCCAGGAGTCTCATCTGCTGCCCTGTATCGTTAATATAGAATTCCCTAACCACTTCATAACCAGAGTAGGTGAGAATCCTACAAAGGGTATCGCCCAATGCGGCTCCGCGTCCGTGCCCCAGGTGGAGGGGACCGGTGGGATTGGCACTCACATATTCCGCCAGTATCCTCTCACCCCCTCCCAGGTCACTCCGGCCGTAATTCCTGCCCATCGCGATTATCTTGGCCAGGAATTTCTGCCATTGCTCTGTCTTAATAATGAAGTTTATAAATCCGGGGCCTGCTGTTTCCACTTTTTCAAGGAGATGCCCATCATCCTCAAGGTGTTCTACGATTATGCCGGCTATTTCAATGGGCTTTCGTTTCTGGGATGAGGCCAGGGCCAGAGGGAGATTCGTGGCAAAATGACCGTGATCCGGGTTGTTGGGTACCTCTATGACATAGTCGGGCAGAGGCGTTTCACGAAGTTTTCCTTGCTCAAAGCATCGCTGAATCGTCGTTCTTATAATATTGTCCAAAGCCCTCTTCATCCCACGTATTCCTTCCTGTTTCCTACACCTATGGAACAGAAGATCTCGTAGGAGATGGTCTGCGTCCAACGGGCTATGTCATCCCCTGTTAGGGTCTCCTCTCCTTGCGTGCCCAAAAAAACCACTTCGCTCCCAGGCATAATATCTTTTAGTCCGCTCACATCACACGTGATCATGTTCATGCAGACCGTGCCCACTATATCTACCTTCTTGCCCTGAATCAGGACTTTTCCCTTGTTTGACATGCTTCTGGGTAGGCCATCACCATAACCTGCTGAAAGAACTGATATTTTTTGTTTGCCTTTCGTATAATAGGTTCGGCCATAGCTCACCGGTGTATTGCCAGGCAATTCCCTGGTTTGGATCACCTCTCCCTTGAAATGCATCATGGGTTTCAGGGATAATGAAGTTTTGAATCCTGGAGAGGGGAGCCCCCCGTACAGCATTATGCCCGGTCTTACCAGACTAAAATGGGCCTCTTTATGGGACATTATGCCGGCGCTGTTGGCCAAATTGTTCAGGGGGAGTTCGAATCCCATGCTGCGGCCAATTTCAATGGCCCTGTTGAAATTCTCTATTTGAATCTCAGTAAACTTGCTTTCAGGCTCATCCGCCGAAGAAAGGTGGGAAGCCAGGGCTTCCAAATAAAGTCCCTTGAACCCAGCGATCGTTTTCAAAAAGGGCTCCAAGTCCGACAGGGCAATGCCGAGCCGACCCATCCCTGTATCCACCTTTACCTGGACGTGAATCCCTTTTCCTTTTTTGACACTCTCCTTTGCCAGCAGCTCGGCCATCGCCAGATCAAAAAGCACTGGGGTTAGATCCTTTTCCACCGCCTCCCGGGCTTCTTCCTTTGTCCGAACTCCACACAGGAGGGCTATAGGCAGCTCTATGCCATTGTTTCTCAGTTCCAAGGCTTCACAGAGGTGTGCCACCCCCAAATAGTCAACCCCATTGCGTTCCAGGACCCTGGACACCGGGATCAAGCCATGGCCATAAGCGTCTGATTTGACAACGCCCATAATCCTCGTTTCTGGGGAGAGGAGCTTTTTGACCTGATTCAGGTTATGTTTAAGGGCAGATAGATCAACGACTATCCTGTTTGGCGAGTGGATCATAACATCATCCCCAGGATCTCTAATAGGCGAAACACCCCCGTTAAATTTCTCCTTTTGGAAGATTTTAGACAAGCGCTTCGTACCAAGGGCCTTTTAAGCCTCCCGAATGCCTTCGGGAGGCGCTTTATAAAATCTCACAAGGGATTTTATTTCGGGTCAAAGCTAACTGATATTGGCGCATATATCAAGCACTATGTAACCTCCCACGACAACCGTCTATATCATGTATCTTTATTGGAATCAGTGGGTTGTTGAGGATTCCTGGTTGCCCTGCAAACTATCAGAAGCGAATTGAGCACTCCGAACCGGGGGACCCGCAGGATGGGGAAAGCGGATCAATGATGCGTTGATGGTGAACCAAAGGAACCTGGAAGGGCTTCGGTTGACACAGTAATCTGTCGAAACTATTATAAATCGGCAATACTCAAATCTGTTGAGGGATTGTGAATTAAATGAAGTTACTGCTTTGTCTGATAGGATTGGTGCTCATTGTGGAAGGCCTTCCTTATTTTGCCTCTCCAGGCAAGATGAAGAAATGGATGGAAAAGGTACAAGAGATCCCGGATCATCGTTTGAGGATCATGGGTTTTGCCGCCATGTGCGCAGGAATGATCATGGCCTATCTGTTCAGATAACGAAATGGTTTGACTTTGTACGCCATTTTGTTTAACTTACGCCACTTAAAACCAAATCCATTCGCTGCGCTCACTCTTGGAATATTGGAATAATGGATTGGTGGAATAATGGGCCAAAGAAACAACGAAATCTTAGAATACCCTTTTCTCCCTTTGCTGTTCACTATTCCATTATTCCATTATTCCATCCTTCAATAAAGACGGCAGAGAACTCTTACAACAAAATTTGCCAAAAGCTCAGTGAAGCTTCGAATTGCCAAGACCCACTGTTCCATGTACAACCTTGAGGATTACAACTATGACCTGCCGGAAGAACTGATTGCACAGGTTCCCACCACGAGCCGCGACAGATCTCGTCTCCTTTTGGTGGAACGCGCTAAGAAGTCGTTTTCCGACCATCATTTTTTCGACCTTCCCAGGTTGTTACGGCCTGGTGACCTTCTGGTTGTGAATAATACCAAAGTTGTCCCTTCCAGGCTTTTCGGCCATAAGGAAAGTGGTGGGCAGATCGAGATACTGGTTCTGGGACACTCCAATTCGGATGCTATAAGATCTAATACGAGATGGTGCCTGTTGAGGTCATCCAAGCGGCCCAAAAGAGGGAGCCAGCTGCTCTTTGAAAACAACATCTCAGGCACGGTGAAAGATCTCGGAGATGGTGGTTTGGTACAGATCGACTTTCACGGTGTCTCATCTATCGATTCCCTGCTTCAAGAGAAGGGCCATATGCCTCTACCTCCTTACATAAAGAGAGAGAGGGGTGATTTTCGGGCCTCCACGGATAGGAAAAGGTACCAGACTGTTTTCGCGCTCAAGCCTGGAGCTGTAGCGGCACCCACGGCGGGCCTGCATTTCAGCAAGGGACTGATTGAGCAGTTAAAGCAAGCAGGATACGATTTGGTGCATGTCACCCTGCATGTGGGGCATGGGACCTTCCGTCCTGTAAAGAAGGCGGACATTAGAGAACACAGGCTCGGAGAAGAGGCATACACCATTGACCCTGATGCTTCCAGAGCCATAAACATGGCCAAAAGGGGTGGAAGACGCGTTATAGCGGTGGGGACCACGGTTGTGAGAGCGTTGGAAACTGTTGCGGAGAGGAACGGGGAAATTACCCCCGGCAGAGGAAAGACAGATCTTGTCATCACCCCCGGGTACATATTCAAGGCGGTGGATGGTATGGTTACAAACTTTCATTTGCCCAAGTCATCCCTGCTCTTCCTGGTCTCTGCTTTTGGGGGCTTAGACTTGATCCAAAACGCATACGCATGGGCCATCGAGAAAAGATATCGCTTCTATAGTTATGGGGACGCCATGTTGATCACCTGAGCAGGCGTCCGTTGTCTGTTGTTCGTAGTCCGTTGCAGTTCTTTTACGACGGACAACTGACCACGGACAACTGACCACAAATGACTGACTACAAATATTTTGGAATTCAAGGTTCTCAAGAAATCTCCGACGAGCAAGGCCAGGTTGGCGGAGATCAGGGCTCCCCATGGGCTGTTTGAAACACCGGTATTTATGCCTGTGGGAACACAGGGCTCAGTCAAGGCTGTCTCCTCGGAAGATATGGAGGAGATGGGGATTAAGATTATCTTGGCCAATACCTATCACCTCTATTTGCGTCCCGGACACAGGATCGTCGAAAAATTGGGCGGGCTGCATCGGTTTATGAACTGGGACAGACCCATCCTTACCGATAGTGGCGGTTTTCAGGTCTATAGCCTCTCCAAGCTGAGGACTATTTCTGAGGAGGGGGTTACTTTTCAATCTCACCTTGACGGCTCGCCACACTTCATCGGCCCGAAGGAAGCCATGGTCATCCAACAGGCCTTAGGGGCAGATATCATCATGAGTTTTGATGAATGTGCCCCCTACCCTGCTGATTATGAATATGTGCGTAATTCTGTTAGATTGACCAGTCTCTGGGGCAGAAGGTGTATTGATTACAAAGAGCGAAACCACCAGGCCCTCTTCGGCATCGTCCAGGGTGGGATGTATCCTGATCTAAGAGAATTGAGCGCAGCAGAATTAACCCAAATGAATTTTGCCGGGTACGCCATAGGCGGACTTTCTGTTGGAGAAGATAGGGGTATTAGGCAGCGGGTCATCAAGGAGACCGTGGAATTTCTGCCCACAGATAAACCCGTTTACCTCATGGGTGTGGGCAAACCTGAAGACATTATCGAGGCCGTTGCGCTTGGCGTGGATATGTTTGATTGTGTCCTGCCGACACCTTTACCCGCAATGGCCAGCTCAGTATCAAGAATGCCTGCCACACGGATGATGATGGACCGGTCGATGAGAATTGCCATTGCTACGTGTGCACCCATTATTCCCGTGCTTATTTAAGGCATCTTTTCATGGCAAAGGAACTCTTGGCCTATAGATTAAACACGATTCATAATCTTTATTACTACGACCGCTTGATGGAGGATATACGCCGGGCCATCCGGGAAGGAAGATGGGACGAGCACCGTCAAAGTTTTTATGCATCTCAAAAACAGGGGATTTCGGATTCGTTGAGTGGTTGAGTAGTTAAGTCGTTTAGACGGGATTATACAACTGGCTGTTCAGCATGGCCAGCCTTACAACTCAACGACTCAACCACTTAACTAATTAACCACACTGAATGGAGGTAACATAATGGAAACACTGGCATACGCGTTGGGGACAGGTGGCGCAGGAGGAGGTGGCGGACAGGGCGGAGGGTTCAGTACCTTCATCCCCCTTATTCTCCTTTTCGCCATCTTTTATTTTTTGCTTATAAGGCCCCAGCAGAAAAAGGCTAAGCAGCATAGGGAGCTGCTCGGTGCCCTAAAAGTGGGGGATAAGGTGGTGACCAACGGCGGACTTCACGGAAAGATTACCGGGATAAAAGAAACCGTGGTCACCGTGGAGATAGCCCCAAAGATAAGGGTGAAGGTCTCACGGGCCTCTATAGCTGGTATGACAAAGGGCGAATAAAGATAGGTCGCCGCTGTTGATGTTCAGAAGCCCTCTGGTACAGGAAAAAACACAAAGGAGCAGACCGTGTCAAAGAACCTAAGCTGGCGGGGAGCCATAGTCGCTTTTCTCATGTGTATGGCCTTGCTATATCTTACCCCATCCATAAGAGGCGAGCTCCCAGCGTGGTGGTCCAGTTTTCTGCCGCAAGAGAAGATACATCTCGGCCTTGACCTCCAGGGCGGCATGCACTTGGTCTTGGAAGTTGATGCAGGCAAGGCGGTGGAAAGTCACCTGGAGCGGGTGGTGGAAGAGTTTAAGAGTGAGTTGCGCAAGAGTAAAATCAGGTACCTTGAACTCAGACGTTATGGAACGGAAGGCATTGACCTGACGCTCATCAGAGAAGAAGACAGGAAGACCTTTGAAGACTTGGTGAAGGTCAATTTCCCCGATTACCAAACAGAGTCGGGGCCCTATAAAGAGCAAGGCGTATCTCTTCGACTGGTTCTTGATCCAAAGGCCAAGGTCCAGATCATGAAATTGGCTGCTGATCAAGCCCTGGAGACCATCAGAAATCGCATTGATCAATTTGGGGTCAGTGAACCGGATATCAGGCCTCAAGAGAATCATAGAGTTCTGATTCAGCTTCCAGGCATCAAAGACCCTAAACGGGCCATAGAGCTCATAGGCAAAACAGCCCTTCTAGAATTCAAGCTGGTTGATGAGGAGAATAGCCTGGAGGAGGCTTTGAAAGGCAATATTCCTCCGGGCCGGGAAATCCTTTATCAGACATCTCCAGACCCTAAATCAGGACAGCAAGCAAGAATCCCCTATCTGCTCAAAAGACGAACCCTTCTCACTGGAGAATATCTTACTGACGCGAGAGTTCAAATCGACAGTCAGTACAATGAACCCTACGTATCTCTATCTTTTAATGCCAGGGGAGCCAGGCTTTTTGAACGGATAACCGGGGAAAATATTGAGAAGAGGCTGGCCATTGTGTTGGACAACAACGTCTATTCAGCACCTGTCATAAGGGATAGAATCGCTGGAGGAAGGGCGCAGATCACAGGGCGTTTCACCATGGACGAGGCGCGAGACCTGGCCATCGTTTTGAGGGAGTCCATGATCATCGGAGGGATTATCGTGATCCTTTTTATGATCATTTACTACGGGCTGTCTGGTGTTTTTGCGGATGTGGCGCTCATGCTCAACATTCTTTTCATTATGGCCGGACTCGCCTTTTTTGGTGCCACTTTGACACTACCAGGTATAGCCGGCATTATTCTTACCATTGGAATGGCTGTGGACGCGAATGTTTTGATTTTTGAACGGATACGAGAAGAATTGAGGTTGGGGAAACCAGCACGGGCTGCCATTGAGGGTGGATATTCAAAGGCGTTGGTCACCATTCTGGATGCCAATGTGACAACCTTTATTGCAGCCCTTGTATTATTTCAGTTTGGGACCGGTCCGGTCAGGGGCTTTGCCGTAACCCTGAGTATTGGCATTGTGGCAAGTTTTGTCACCGCTGTATTCATCACCAGAGTCATCTTTGACTATCTTTACACATCCCGGAGATGGAAAAAAATCAGTATATAGATATGTCAGTTGTAGGTTGTCAGTAGTCCGCCGCTAACGCTATCAAGACACAATCTGTGGGGAAACGTCATGGAGCGAACAGGGCTTGAAAATCTTCGGGTTTATCGTTTATCGGAAGATCTGGCGGATCTGATTTGGGAGGAGGTTATAAAATGGGATCCGTTAGCTCAAGACACAGTTGGCAAACAGATTATAAAGGCTGCTGACAGCATTGGCGCTAACATTGCTGAAGGAACAGGGCGTGGGAGTTTCGCTGATAACAAGAGATTTGCAAAAATTGCCAGAGGATCCCTATTTGAAGTCAAACATTGGCTTAGGAGGGCCTATAGGAGAAAGCTATTGTCCAAATCAAAGACAAACTCACTTCAGAAGCTTGTTAGAGAGCTCACCCCTAAGTTAAGCGCTTATATTAATTCCATCGGGAGGACATCAATACGCAAGTAACAACTGACCACTTTGGAGTTTCACATGCAATTTATAAAGCCTGGAATTAATATCGATTTCATAGGTAAACGAAAAATCGCCTTTGTTTTATCCCTCGCCATGATCATTGTCACGATTTTTTTGCTCATCTGGCGAGGCGGTCCCAATTTAGGGGTCGATTTTTCCGGTGGCATCCTTATTCAAGTCAAATTGGAGACCAAGAGGACACCTTCTGAGATCAGAGATGCACTGGTGTCCCTTCAACTCCAGGATAGCATCATCCAGGAATTTGGTGAGGAGGGGCAATTCGAATATCTCATAAGGGTGAGAAGTACAGATATTCAATTGTCCGGATTGAGCGACAAGGTGAAGAAGACATTGGCTTCCCAGCTGGGAGGAGAGGTGGAGATAAGAAGGGTGGAAATGGTCGGCCCAAAGGTTGGTGAGGATTTGAGGCAGAAGGCCCTTTTTGCCATTTTCTATGCCATTCTTTTCATCGCGATCTATATATCCGGGCGGTTTGAACTCAAATGGCTAATGAGTATTGTCATGGCCCTCTCACTCGCATTTGTCGTCTGGATCGCCTCAACATTTGGCGTTAGTGTAACCTGGTTGATCTTGATCTCCCTTGTAGTTACTCTGGGGTTGTGTTGGGCCCTCAAACTTAAATATGCCATGGGTGCCGTTATCGCCCTCATCCATGATGTTACCATCACGATCGGGGCCTTTGCTTTGACAAACCGAGAGATATCTCTTGCCATAATAGCCGCCTTTCTCACCATCGTGGGGTATTCCCTGAACGATACTATCGTGGTCTTTGACAGGATCAGGGAAAATTTAAGACGGTTCCGCAGGCGAGGCTTTGAAGAGGTAATAAATGCCAGCATAAACGAAACATTGAGCAGGACCATCCTTACCTCCACAACAACTTTAATCGTTGTAGTCGCTTTATTCATCCTGGGTGGCGGCGTCATCCATGATTTCGCTTTTGCCATTTTGGTGGGCATTCTTGTGGGAACCTATTCCTCTATCTTTGTGGCGAGTCCCATACTCCTGATTTGGGAAAGCCAGGTTGCCCGAAAGGTCAAGGGCCGGAAAGGACCCCGCTCGTGAGTGATAGCCGTGGATGATTTCCCTTATAACACGCAGCACACTCTTGCACTTCTCACCACCTCACCCATCGGTGGAGCTCGGTAGACACAAGCAGGAGTGGAAGACCTCATTGCCTGATAGTGGATCGTTACGAGAAATATAAGAAAAGACGAAAAAAACGCCGTGCCCGAAGAATACTCTTTTGGGGAATTATCCTGGTCGTACTTGCTGCTCTCTATGGAGGCTGGCGACTCTGGTCTTGCCTCCATACGGTCTCGCCTCAATTCAATTTCATACTCTTGGCAAAGAATGAGTCCCGCCTTAAGCTCGTGAACGGAGAGATCCTCCGTCTTCATCCCAATGACAGGCTAAAGATATTGAAAGTCTCAACCAGCATCTGTTTTAACCGGGGCGTTCGACTAGCGGCTAGGGGTTTTGACGCCAATGCCCTTCTTATAGAGGAGATGCCAATTGGGGTCCTACTGCCAGACAGAGACGTGTTCAATCAATACAGCTTTCGTGTGAATGTTAAACAGTTTAATCAAGAGCTGGGTCACGTGGACATCCTGGTTGAACCCCACATTGAGGATTGGCTTGAGCGGGCAGATAGGATTATCGATGGGGACCGTAGGGTTGCCTTCCTGGAGCGGGCTATGGAGCTGATGCCCAAGGACGACCGGATCCGGAACCGGTTGCTCGAAGAATACAAGTCGCTCAATGATTGGCAAAAGGCTGCCTCCATTCTCGAACACATGGCCCAAGAGAAACCCGATGAGGGTTTCCTCTATGATCTGCTTGAAATCTATGAATCCACGGGTAAGACGGATAAGGGCATCTCTGTGCTCAAAAGGATCATCAAGAAGCACCCGGATGACGTGGAATCCCGACTCCGATTGGCGTCAACCTTAGAAAAAAGGAATAAACTCAAAGAGGCCACCCGGGAATATGAGAGGCTTTTGAAAAGACTCAAAAAAGAGGACAGGGTTTCCACATATAAAAAGCTGGGATACCTTTACACGAAAACCAATCAACCCAAGAAGGCTATCTCCAATTACCTCAAGGCCGCTGAGCTGGATAAAAAGGACGCAAATCTCTATTACAACCTCTCCTATCTCTACGAAAAAGATGGTCAAACAGGGAAAGCGGATCTTTATCTTGAAAAGGCCGTTCATCTCAAATCAGGAGATGTGGATAGCCGGTTGAAGCTGGCAGAGAGCTTGATCAAGAAAGGGAAGTTCAAGGAGGCGGAAAAACACCTGAGCGCGGTCCTTAAGAAAAATCCCAAGTCCATCGAAGCATTATTACTGATGATCAAAATTCAGGAAAAGACGGGGGACAAGGAGGCACTAAAAAAGACCTATGACAAAATACTGGCGCTTGAGCCCAAGAACGAGACGATTATCTACAATCTGGGCGTCTTAGAATATGAAACGGGTAATCTCGAGAAAAGCCTCACCCATTTTAGGAAGTTTTTGAAGTCGCACCCGAGGGATGCGCAAGTTCGCAGTTTCCTGTTTGACATTTACAGAAAACAGAAAAAGGATGATCTGGCTTTCAAGGAGGCCCAGGCCCTCATCACATTGCAGCCAAAAGAGATAAGCTATTATCGCTTTATGTTTGAATACCTGGACAGCCGTGCAAAATATGAAGAGATTATAGAGGTCATGAAAACTGGGCTAAAATCCCATCCTAAGAGACTCGAGTTCAGGGAATATCTTATGGTTGCCTACCTAAAAACAGGCAAAGAGGACCTGGCTGCCGAACAGATGGAGGAGATCCTCAAACAGAAGCCGAAAGATGTGGCCCTTCTCCTGGATCTGGCCAGACTGAAGGAAAAACAGGGAAAAATCCTTGAGGCATTGCAGACTTATGAAAGGATCCTTGAGATTTCACCAGACAGCAAGGAGGGCAAAGAGACCTATGTTCGCTTGCTCTTGCAATTAGCCAAGTTTGAGGAAGAGAAGGGCCAGCTTAAGAAGGCCTTGGAGGCTTACAAGAAAGTCTTGGATATCTCGCCTGGACACAAAGAGGCTGAAGAGGCCTATCTCAGATTGAGACTTGAGGCTTTGCCGCGTGGTGGCAAACAGTAACAAGCCCCATTTCCACGTCACTGCCGGGCTTCTGCAACAGGACGGCATGGTGCTGATCACAAAACGCCCTGCGGGCAGCCATCTTGCAGGGTACTGGGAGTTCCCTGGAGGGAAACAAGAAGCTGGTGAGACCTTGGAAGAATGCCTGGCACGGGAGATGAAGGAGGAATTAGGTGTAAATGTGCGCGTTGGAAAACGCCTTCTTGCTGTGAATCACGAATATGAGAATAGGATCATTTCTCTTTATCTATTTCAGTGCACCCACTTGGGCGGTGAGTTCAAACCTCTAGCGTGTGAAGAGATAAGATGGGTCCATCCAGAGGATCTTACGCAATACCGCTTCCCACCACCGGATGAGAAAATCATCGAACGATTAACCAAGGAGTGATGGAATAAAGAGGTAACGGAGTATTGGAGTACTGGAGTACTGGAGTGTTGGAAAAAGCTACAATTCCTCAGATTCCATTACTCCAGGTCTATAGATAAGTGGAGGTTCAATGATGATAGAAGATCTCGTACGAAACACGAGGAGCACCCGCAGATTCTTTGAGGATCACACGATTCCTATGGAAACCCTCAGAAGCCTTGTTGAGCTTGCACGTCTGTCCGCGTCTGCGGCCAACCGCCAACCCCTCAAGTATATCCTTGCTAACGACAAGGAAAGAAACACGATCATTTTCCCCAAACTCGCGTGGGCCGCTTATCTGAAAGATTGGGCCGGGCCTGAACGAGGCGAAAGGCCCTCTGCCTACATCATCGTGTTAGGGGACAAGGAAATTTCAGGCTCTTTTGGTTGCGATCACGGTATTGCCAGTCAGAATATAGTTCTCGGAGCGACCCACATGGGCTTGGGAGGTTGCATGGTAGCTTCTATTGACAGGAAGGGCTTGAGAGAGGAGCTGCAGATCCCTGATCGCTACGAGATCCTCCATGTGATCGCACTAGGTAAGCCCAAAGAACAGGTGGTGATTGAGACCGTGGGGCCTGATGGGGACATCAAATACTGGCGGGATGAGTCAGGCGTTCATCACGTCCCTAAGCGGCCCTTGGATGAGATAATTATTGATTAGATCCTAGATTCTGCCTGCCCGCCATTAGCTGCGCTTCAGGCGCTGGCAGGCGGGGATACTTGATACTGGATGTTATTGTTGCGTCTCTAAAGTTCCTTACAGAACTGAAGCCACGATAAGGGGTCATTGCGAGCGCAGCGAAGCAATCTCGAGAGATTGCCACGTCCGCCGCATCAAGTGCGGCGTCCTCGCAATGACTTCATCTTGTTGTCGTTCACAATGGTAAATCCACCTCTTTGAATGGCCAGTTCAGTAATTGGTTGTGGAACCGTCATGTGCCTAGCAGGGTCCTCGCTATAATGGCTTTCTCTATCTCCTTGGTGCCCTCGTACAACTCCACAATCTTAGCATCCCGATAGAGTCGTTGCACCCTGTATTCGTCTAAGTACCCATATCCCCCATGCATTTGCAGGGCCTCATCAGCGCACTTTACCGCTGTCTCTCCAGCGTACCATTTCGCCATGGCGATCAGGCCATGATCTATTGTCCCTTGGTCCACTAACCAGGCCGCCTCATAATAGAGATTCCTGGCCGCCTTCACCCTGGTGGCCATTTCGGCCAATTTGAATTGGGTGACCTGGAAGGAGGCCAGAGGTGCCCCAAATTGGTGTCTCTTCTTCGTATAATTGATACTCTCTTCCAGTGCGGCCCTTGCAACACCCACCCCCTGGGCACACACATGAAGGCGTGTCCTGTTGAAAAACCCCATCAATTCATGAAATCCTTCCCCTTCCTTTCCCACAATATTGGAAATTGGGACCCTCATATCTGAAAATGAGAGTTCTGCGGTGTCAGAAGCACGGATCCCCAGTTTTCCTCGAAGTTTATTTGCCTCATAACCCGGCGTATCCGTTGGAACGAGGATAAAGCTGTGCCGATGATCCCAGTCGGCAATGGTGCCGTTCGTAATAAACATCTTCGCACCATTAATGACCCACTCATCGCCCTCTTTTACGGCTCTGGTGGAGGCACTCGCCGTATCAGAACCAGCATCTGGCTCTGTAATCGCCGTGGCTATGATCCCTTCTGCAGAGACCAATTTGGGCAAAATGAGTTCCTTCTGCTCTTCGCTCCCATAGAGCTGGACGATCTCAGACCCAAATGTGGTAGAGCTGAGGGATTGACCGATGCCTGGGTCAACAGCCCAAAACTCCTCTGTGATGAGGCTATGCTCAAAGAAACCATACCCGGCACCTCCATAATTCTCCTCAATAAACACGCCCAGGAATCCCAACTCTCCCGCCTTTTTCCAAATACTCGGGTCAAAAGTCTCTTCCCGATCGAACTCTAGGGCCCGGTCAGTAAATTCTCCGACCGCAAACTCCTTGGCTGCCTTTATGATATCCTGCTGCTCTTTACTTAGTGTGAAATCCATAAAATGTCTCCAAACAATAGAGTTTCCATGGAGTGTTGGAGTATTGAAAGAAACCGGAAATTCCTTAGATTCCAGTACCCCAGGACTCCACTATGCCATGACTTCAAGTTCGGGCTGAGACAATATTGTAGCCCCTTGAAAAAGCCGCGCAAGAACTTTTGGTGGGCTGAGCGGGGTTCTCTGGAGCGGCCAAAAACCTTCCTAAAATTTTCCTGTCGGAAGATTTTAGATAACGCCCCCGGTGCCCGGGGGCTTCTAAGCCTCCCGAGAGCACTCGGGAGGCGCATTATAAAATCCTGCAAAGGATTTTATTGACAGAACAAGGCCTCAGAGCTATCCCGCTTTGTGCGCCATTCTTAAAGGCACCGGGCAACTTCTTTGGCCCATCCAGAGAATGCCCCTTAGCCCAAGGGCTTTTCAAAAGGCTAAAGTATTACGGGGCGAAGCCCCTAAGTTTTCAATTTCTCTTTCAAGGCGTTTGAGATCTTGAAAAGGTCGTCCACAACCCCATAATCTGCAACCCTGAATATGGGTGCCTTGGGATCCTTATTAATCGCGATGACGGTGCCTGCGCCTGATATACCGGCCACGTGTTGGAATGCGCCACTGATACCAAAAGCGAGATATACCTTGGGTTTAACAGATTTACCTGATGTGCCCACCTGATGGTACTTGGGCAGCCAGTTCTTGTCCACCACGGGACGGGAGCAGGAGATGACACCTCCCATGAGCTCTGCCAATTCCTTGATCTCCTCGATGTTTTCTTGCTCCCCGATGCCTCGGCCAATGGATACCAGGAGCTCTGCTTGCCCTATATCGATCTCACCCGCACCTGCGTCCACAAACTCCATAAACTGCTTGCGAGCTTCTGGCAGATCTCCAGGGATTCCTTTTTTGACCAATTCTCCATTCCTGTCCGCAATCTCATCGGGGGGGAAAGCACCCGGCCTTACCGTGATAAGATAACCTTCCGATTCCTTGAAGGCGACCCTGGAGAAAAGTTTCCCGCTGTATATCTGTCTAATGACGATCGGGCGTCCGTCCTCCACCCTTATATCCACACAGTCTGTGGCAAGAGGTAATCCGCTCTTTATGGAAAGGCAGGGAGCCAGGTCCATTCCCCAGGGCGTATGTCCCATCAAAGTAAGAAACGGGCGGTGCTCCTCTATAAGCCTGTGGAGAACCTCTTTCTGGAGATCAGCATTAAAACTTCTCAACTGCTCAGCCTCCACAGCGATGACCCGGTCTGCTCTCTTGGTAAGCTCATCCATAAATGCCTCATCTCCTGCCCCGATCATTATGGCCGTCAGGGTATGGGATAGGGTTTGACTCAGTTCATTGGCCTTGAAGAGCATCTCGAGCGTAACCTCTCTCAACTCGCCCTGCCTGTGTTCCGCAACGACAAATATCTCTCCCATCTAGAGACTCACCCCCTTTTCCTTGATGATTCTAATAATGTCCTCGGCCACTGTTGATGGGTCACCCTCTATCATCTCGGCACCCTCTGTTTCTGGTGGGAGAAAGACTTCTTCAATGATGGTTCTCCGTGCCAGATCATCATCAGAGAGACCCAGTTCGTTGAGCTGGATCACCTTGAGCTCTTTCTTGGCCGCCTTTCTGATACCCATGATGGAGACATACCTGGGTTCGTTGATCCCTGTTTGGATGCTGAGAAGGGCAGGAAGACTGATCCTGGAGACCTCATCTATACCCCCTTCAAGTTCCACGCTTATGGTGGCTCCATCCCCTTCCGGTTCCAGACGGTTCACCACAGCCGCATGGGCGAGGCCAAGGTGTTCCGCCAGCATGATCCCCACCATGCCATGGTTGTCATCGTCGGCCTGGACGCCAGCAAGCACGAGGTCATAATCCATTCCCTTTATGACTTCCGCCAGGGCTCTTGACAGGACAAAACTGTCAAGATCTCGGTCAGCTGGATCTATCCTTATGGCCCTATCTGCACCCATAGCCAGACTCCTTCTCAGGACCTCCTCGTCATCATCGTTCCCCACGGTGATTGCGGTCACAGTCCCCTCCAATTTCTCTTTGAGAAGGATCGCCTCTTCAACGGCATAGTTGTCCCACTCGTTGATCACATAGGCGAGCATGTCTTTGCGGACCCCTGTCTTGGATCCGTCAATCTCCAGATCCACCTCTTGTGTGAGGGGGACCCTTTTCACACACACGATGATATCCATCACTGATACCTCCTTATCGTTTCACAGGACGAAATCCCAATTTCCAAATTACAAATATCAAAATCAGACTCGGCTTTGATTACACTCCGCAGGGGTGTAAGGTGAGGGTATGGCCTTGCCTCCGGCCAGTAGGGCCTACGGCCCGGAGGGAGAAATAAGGCGTGGCCTCACACAGGCACAAACGAGTCCCTTTACCAAGCCGTATATTGGATAACCATTTGACTAGCAAGACTTAACTATACCATCCCGCCCTGCGGAATGGGTTTTGAAACGATTAATTTCGGATTTCGCGTTTCACAGCGTGGACATAAGCAATTCCATGAGATCCACGACTCTCATCTGGTCCTCTAAGCCAGCTGTCTTTATAGCATCCTCAAAGTGTATTAGACAGAAAGGACATGCTGTGACAAGGACATTGGCTCCAGTCTCTCTCGCCATCTGAAGCCGCCTCTCTGCCATCCTCATTTCCTCCTGCTCAATCTCGTGCCAGAGGATGACGTCACCCCCGCCGCAGCAGAAGCTCCTGTCTCTCGACCTTTCCATCTCCATCAATTTCAATCCAGGGAGGGCACGGAGCAACTTGCGTGGCGCATCATAGACCCCATTGTGGCGGCCTAGATAGCAGGGATCATGATAGGTATAGACGTCTTTACCGTCCAGGGAATTGGAGGGGCTTAAACGGCCGATTTCTATGAGCGTAAGAAAAAATTGACTGTAATGAAACGTTGTCATGGGCATTGGATAGTCATTCTTCAACGTGTTAAAGGCATGAGGATCCGTCGTAATGACCTGCTCGAACTTGCAACCCTTAAGAACCTCCACATTTTCTTCCACCAAGAGCTGAAAGAGACCTTCCTCTCCCATGCGACGGACCTGATGTCCTGAATCCTTTTCACGGGGCCCTAAAATTCCAAAATCTATTTCCGCCATGTGCAGACCCTTCACGATGGAAGAGGCGATACTTTGGATCCTGGGATCGTACGAACCATAGCTGTCAACAAAGTAGAGGGTATCCACTTCATCACCTTCTTCTAGAATTCTCACAGGGATGTCTTCCGTCTCTTTCACCCATTCAGCCCTTTTTGCAGCCGGTTTGCCAAAGGGGTTCCCCGTCTTTTCAAAATGCATCAGCACCTGGTTGAATGTCTTTGGATTCTGGGATGTCTCAATGAGGTGACGTCTCATATCTACGATCTTGTCGATGTATTCTATAAAAACTGGACATTCCTCTTCACATGCCCCGCATGTGGTGCATGACCAGATCTCATCATGGGCGATGAGGCCTCCTACCATAGGAGAGGAACCATTCTCTTTCTCAGTTATTCTTTTCCAATCTACTATGGGGACTTTCTCGTAACCCAAATCCCTCAGCTTGATGGTAATCATTTTTGGAGAAAGGGGCCGGCCTATGGTGTTTGCAGGGCAGTTATCAGAGCATCGGCCGCATTCGGTGCAAGTAAAAAAATCCAGGATATGTTTCCAGGTGAAGTCTTCAAAGCTCTGAACACCCAGGGTCTCCAGTTCCTCAAAGTCATCGATCCCCCATCTCGCAGGTTTCACACTTCCCTTGGCCAGTTTCCTGAGAAATATGTTGGGAAGGGCCGTTATGATATGAAAGTGTTTGGACAGGGGCAGGTAGTTCAGAAAAAAGAAAAAAGTCAGGATGTGAACCCAATAGCTCAAGATATGCACGGACCTTAAGGAATCGGGTGTGTCACCGGGCAAAACGAGGGCTGCCAGTTGGGATGCCGGAAGCCATCCCCCATGGGACGATTCAGATGGTTCCAAAAGCAGAGCGCTCCCCTCATAGAACATGTCAGTCACCATGAGCAAGGCAATGAGGCAAAGGACAAAATAGGCCTCAAATTGATGGCTGCCTTCATATCTGTCAGGTCTCCCTATGGCCCGTCTGAGAATAGCCGCGGCACATGCCACAAGAACAATCAGTTCGAACAGATCTTTGAGGGAGTTGTAAAACGACGCAAATTCACCTTGCATGAGGGGACTAAGAAAAGGAAGATTCAGTCCCTGGCTTATCAGATCCATGGACCGAAGCCCAAGGACCACAAAACCCCAGAATATAACGATATGTATCACACCAGCCCATAAGTAGCGCGGCTGTCTTTTCTGAACAAGACCATAGGTTATGAGACCGAGAAGCCTTCTCCCAATTTCAGAGAGGCGAGGGTCGGATTGCCCCGATTTGATCAGAAGATATCGCCTGTACAGGATGTAGGAAAACAGGCATAGCGCTGAAACGAAGATGAGCCACGTAAAGGCGTAACCGGGTATACCCAAATAGGTCTCACTTGCAGGGTGTGTGGCGTGCACTCTATTTTTCCTTAAGTAACGGAAACTACTGGAGAATATTCGCTGTAAAAAACCATCATACAGTCACTCCCGCGCAAGGGGGAGTCCAGAACATAATGGAAACACTGGATTCCTGCTCCCCGCTTTCTCGGGGACAAGCTTCGCAAGAATGAAATGAGGATATGCATCGCAAAAAACCCATCTTTGGCGCAGATGGGCTATTTCATGGTCTTGCTCTCAAGAAGAAGCAAATACCTTGTTACCACGGACCAGATCTTTTTTTCAAGCAATGTGCAGGGTCTAAAGCACAATATGAATGATCATTCATTCACTACCATTAGGGCAAATTGAGTGTCAACATATTTCATTGGATGGAATCCCCCCCTTTTCCTGCCCCCATGACGCTTAAGGCCATCTTCTATGAATTATATTAATATACTTGCATTTATCATTAATTTATGATAATTTGTTTAAAATGTTTGATCTTCATTTATTGATTGAAACTTCGTTCGCTCCGCTCACAATTGGAATATTGGAATACTGGAATAATGGAGTAATGGGTTCTGGGAAAATGGGATTGTAGGGTATTGACCCCATTCCTCTTTTGAAGGCAGTGGAAAGCATTGATACGTGGATAAGTTTCTTTTAAGACCAACATTCCACTATTCCATCATTCCATTATTCCAGGCGGGAGACAAAACAACCAGGTCCTGAATAAACACACATGATCCTGTTAGGTTGTAGAGATTTTGGGAATCTAGTTAGGAAGCTATCGCTTCTATTTTTTTTCGACATTTACTGCTAGGCCGGGATCATAAAAGATCCTAGATGGTGTAAGAGGGCAAAAGGAGGAGTGTTATGGCAAAAGGAAACTGCCAATTTAAGGGCACGGGTGGCCAGTATTTTGTCACTGTAATCATTCATCTGGCAATATTAGGGATCCTTACTTTCGGGTTATACATGCCATGGGCCTTGGTGAGGCTCTTTCGTCTCAAAGCCTCCCATACCACAATCAACGGTAAACCCGTCAGCTTTACGGGGAGCGGAGGACAACTGTTTCTCCTCTGGTTGGTCCAAGGTTTTATAACCTTAATTACCTTTGGCATTTACGCCCCTTGGGGCTTATGCAAGATCTTATCGTGGAAGGCTCGAAACACCTTCGTCGACGAAACACCGAGTCAGTTCGTGGGAACCGGTGGGTCCCTTTTCTTCCTTTACCTGATACATCTTTTGATCCTACCCATGTTGACCTTTGGGCTCTACTCCTTTTATGGATGGTTCAGATTCTATGCGTGGAAAGAGGAGCACACGAGGTATGGAGGGGAAAAAACCACCTTCGGGGCAGGCTTTGGAGGTTTTCTTAAAGTCACCATCATCAGTTCTATACTGACGGCGCTAACATTATACCTATTTTTACCATGGGCCATAGCCATGGTCTTTAAATGGCAAATAAATGGCCTTGCAGTGGGTCCCGAACCAGAGGTGGAACACTTTCCACCTGTGAAAACGAGCGTGGTTGCGGTCGCCGTCCTTTTCCTCCTTCCTTGGGCAGTATTCGGGCTCCTCCTTTATCCATATATAGGCCAAATAAGAGAATTCAAAAAGATGGCAACCCAGATGACAAGGGCACAGAGGGAAACGCCGGGAACGCAGAGGACCTATAAAGTACCCAAAACATCTCCTCGCGTCGCTAAACGCCCCGCAGGAAAGCCCATGGAAAAACCTGCTCCCGGTCCCAGCAAACCACCCTCCCCCGCTCCATCCCCTGTGGAGCCACCTGCTGCTTCACCTGCTCCTGGTGGTATGGCTGAATATAACCTTGAAATGAGGAAGTTAGACAATTTGATAAAACTGGGGAGCGAGGACCCAGACGCCTTTTATAACCGCGGTTACTTGCACGCATACAAAGGAAATGTGCAGATGGCGGAAAAAGATTACACCAGAGCTATTGGCCTCAATACGGAATACGCTGATGCCTACTATAATCGGGGACTGGCCTACGTTGAGATGAAAAAATATGAGCTGGCTGTGGCAGACTTCACTCAGGCAATAAAATTCAACCCCCGTGCCGTGGATGCTTACTGCAACAGGGGGAATGCAAAATTCCAGATGGGCAAAATTGATCTGGCCCTCAGGGATCTCACGGCAGCCCTGAAGATCAACCCCAACGATGCAGAGGTGTATTACAACCGTGCCGTCGTTCACCTGGCCAAAGGGCTAAAACCAAAAGCTATGGCGGATTTCCGAAAGGCGGCAAACCTGGGAAATGAGGAGGCCAAGAGATACCTGGGAATGGCTCCAACGAGACCAAAAACCTCAAGGGTCGTCCCGCGTACATCGCGGGGGGGTTGGACCATGGATTTGAGCGATGCAACTATCCCCGTCACGGCCGCCTCGGGAAAGATTGGTGGCAAGGCCTTCAGAGTGGAAACAGCCAAGGTGGAAAATAACATACTCACCCTTCGTCAGGGCAAGGACTTCTTTCCAGACCGCGCGGTGACCATCTTTATGTTCTTGAAAAAAGGTGAGGCATTGGAAGGCAGAACGTTCAATATTTCTACAGATCATGGATTCGGAGCGCCGCATATCCACATGAAATGGAGAGACGGAGGCAAGAAAACGCCTGAGACGAAAATCTTTATGAAAGAGTATGCCATGCGGCTCCAGTTCAAAGAAAAGGAGAATGGGGCACTGCCGGGAGAGATCTTCCTTGCTTTACCCGATGATTCAAAGAGCTTTGTTGCGGGTACTTTTCTGGCTCAGCTCAAGTGAGAATCACCCCGCGTTGAGGCGAGTGAAATTCAATATCAGTCCGGCTTGGACCCTTCTGGGTAAAGCCCTTTCATCGCGTTCTTGATCCGGCCCTTTAAGGCCGGATCATTTTTGGCTAGCTCCTCTGCCTTTTGAAAGTGAAACATGGCTTTTCCCCTCTTTCCCAACCTCTTGAAATATACACCAAAATTGTAGTGGGCAAGGGCGAGCTTTCCTTCTTTCCCGTATGACACCCCAAGATTGTAGAAGACTTGTATGCTGGCCGCATTCATTGCCACCAGCCTTTCATAGAGTCGTATCGCTTCTTTGTATTTCTGCAAGTTTTGGTAAGAGAAGGCCAGAAGGAATGAGAGCGAAACGTCCTGTGGATCTATCCTCAGCGCTTTTTCAAGGACGGCTATGGCCTCCGCATCCTGACCCTTCATCTGATAGGACGTCCCCAGGCTTCTTAGGACGGGTACCGATTTGGGCTGTGTGAGGAGGGCCTTTTGAAAATGCGCTATGGCCAGGTCATACTCCGATTTTTCATTCATGACCAAACCCAGTCCGAAGTGAGCCAATCCTGAATCAGGGTTTTTCTCCAGCTCCCTATTAAACACTCTCTCGGCGTCTCGAGGCTCCAAAGACTTTGCTCTGACAATCGTTTTAAAAAATGGCCAAAGCGCCCTAAATCTGGCCGCCTCTGGACTGTCGGGCGGTTTCGAATAGTCCCGCAGCATGATATCCAGACTCGATATCCTCTCTGGTCCCGTGGGGTGGGTTAAAAGGTAAGGGGGAATCGTATCGGTACCGATCCACTGGTTCTTTTGGATCTTATTTAGCCCGGCTATCAGACCAGCGGGGTCAAAAGTCGACTGATCTGTATATTTAAAGCCCAGCTGGTCTGCCTGACGTTCATCCTCTCGGCTATAATGCAACTGCGCCTGCAAGCTTGCCGCTTGCGATCCAGCCATAATGGCGGCACCAGCGCTCCCCCCGATGAGGATACCCGCCAAAATCCCTGCCAGCGTGGCCCATCCAAGATTCTTGCTCTGATCAATACGATGTGACAGATGCCTCGCTGTAACGTGCGCAATTTCATGGCACATCACTGCAGCCACCTCATCAATTTCATCCATCTCATTGATGAGACCGGAGAACATGAAGATGTGTCCCCCTGGGCCTGCAAAGGCATTTAAGTCATTATCCTTGACCAGATAGAAATGGAAAGGCCAGTACTTGACTTCAACGGACTTCAACAGATACTGACCCAGAGCATTAACGTATTGCTGGGCATAGTCATCATCCAGTAAATCTAGAGTTTGTCGTATCTGGATGAGAAATTGTTCGCCCATGATTCGCTCTTCCTCTGCTGAGAGGGCAGAAGCCCTAGGCACTCCCAGATATGGTTGAAAACACAAGAGGAGTGAAAGGACGAAACTAATGATCAATTTAGTTAGATTTCTTTCTGCTGTCCTCATCTAACTCTATCCTCGGGGCCTCTAGCCAGAGACCTTCAAGATCGTAGAACTCTCTAATAGGCTGGTAGAATATGTGGATCACCACATCCCCATAATCCAACAACACCCAATTCCCTTCTTGCTCTCCCTCTAATCCATGGGTCCTAAAACTTTCCTCACGCATCCTTTTTCTCAAATGCCTTGTAATTGCCTGCACCTGTCGGATGGAGTTTCCGCTGGCGACGAGAAAATAATCTGTTATGGATGTGAGTTTCCCTACTTCGAACAGGACTGGATCAACAGCCTTCCGCTCCTTTATGATGCTAAGACACAGACGTGCCTTATCGAGGGCTTTCATCAGTCCTATATAACCCCTTTTCCATAAGATAGGCCCTGACCGATTCCGGAATCAAAAAACGAATCGTCTTCCCAGAAGCGATTAGTCCCCTTATCTGAGTGGATGATATGTCCATTAGGGTGGCTTCTTTATATATCAGTACGTTTCCTGATGAATGGACAAAGGTATGCGCTTTATCCGATCTATCAAAACCCGCGTTCAGGGACAGGAGAAACGGCTCCAATTCCTCGGATGGACTTCTCGGCCTGTTAATGACTACGAAGTTTGCATAATCGAAGAGCCTTTCATATTCCTTCCAAGTCTTAATCTCCAGAAAGGCATCCACGCCGAGGATGAAAAAAAGGATGGGGCTTGGTTTGAAAATCTGATGACATTCTCTGAGGGTTTCGATGGAATAGGAAAGTCCCTGACGGCGCCCTTCCAGATCCAAGACCTCTAAAATGGGAGATTCTTCGGCTGCCAACTGGGTCATAGTAAGCCGGTGGTGAAAAGGCGCGATGGGCCTTGTCTCTTTATGGGGGGGGACGGCCGCGGGAATGAGATAGATCTTTTCCAGTTCCAGTTCCTCACCTATTTCCTCGGCGACGCGCAAATGTCCAAGATGGATAGGATCAAAAGTTCCCCCAAGAATACCTAATCTCAATTCTCTCCCCTTGTCGAACCCTGGAGTATTGGAGTTATGTTCTTATTTGTCCATCCCCATAAACTACAAATTTTGTTGTGGTCAATTCTTCCAGGCCCATTGGACCAAAGGCATGAAGTTTTGACGTGTTGATGCCGATCTCAGCGCCTAGGCCCAGTTGGAACCCGTCGTTGAAGCGGGTGGAGGCATTGACCAGAACCACAGAAGAGTCCACCTCTGCCAGAAAGCGTTGAGATCTCTCGTAGTCTTTCGTAATGATGGCCTCCGTGTGCTTGGAGCCATATTTTTCAATGTGCTCAAGGGCCTCGTCCATGCTTGAAACGATCTTCACAGAAAGTATAAGATCCAGAAACTCCGCAGGCCAGTCCGATTCCACAACTGCCTTCGTTCCAGAGACCAAAGCGGAGGTCTTCGGACATCCTCTTATCTCCACTCCCACGTCCTGGAGTCGTTTTGCCATGGATGGCAGAAAATCATCTGCAATTCGTTCATGGACGAGCATGGTTTCCATGGCATTACATACCCCAGGCCGTTGAACCTTTGCATTAAAGCAAACCTCAGAGGCAGTCTTTAGGTCCGCAAACTCGTCCACATAGACATGGCACACACCTTTGTAATGTTTCAGCACGGGAATGCGCGAGTGTTCTGTGACAAAGCGTATAAGACCTTCCCCTCCCCTCGGGATGATGACGTCCACATCATCTTCCAGGCCTAAGAGGACACCCACCGCCTCCCTCTCAGTGGTAGGGACGACCTGAATCGCCTTTTGAGGAAGGCCCGTCTCCTTCAAGGCTTCCCTCAGAATGTCCGCCAAGATCAGGTTAGAATGTATGGCCTCGGAGCCCCCCTTGAGAATTACGGCATTTCCGGACTTCAGACAAAGCCCCGCTGCGTCTACGGTCACATTGGGCCGCGATTCATAAATGAAGCCGATAACACCCAGGGGTATTCGCATTCGGCCCACAATTAACCCATTGGGCCTTTTCCACATGCGGGTCACTTCACCCACCGGATCTGGAAGCGCCACAACCTCCCTCAATCCCTCTGACATGGATTCTATGGTTTTATCATTCAGGGTCAGACGGTCTATCATGGCCGCACTGAGTCCCTTATCCCTTGCCAAGTCCAGATCCTTTCGATTTTCTTTTTGTATATTCTTTCTTTTCTCGCCCAATCGGTTGGCCATGAGTGTCAGGGCGGCATCCTTCTGTTCCCTCTGCGCCTTTCTCAGGGCCCTTGAGGCAGCCTTCGCATCTTTGGCCATCTTTTCAATCATGCTCTGAACTGACATACAGCCATTCCCTCTTCCGTGTCACCAGTAAGTACCAAGTTATCCCGGTGAATAACTTCATCCTCATGTTTGAACCCTAGTTGAGATTCTATCTCCTTGCTCTTCAAACCCATAATCTTTTTTATATCACTCGAATCATAATTGACCATCCCCACGGCCAACTGTTTCTCATCCTCATTCAACAACACGACCGAATCCCCCAAACTGAATTTGCCCCTCACCTCCTTTATGCCAGAGGGAAGAAGGCTTTTTCCCCTTTGCAAAAGGGCTGCCTCTGCGCCCCGGTCAACGAGGATCTCCCCTTTCAGGGACCTGGTAAAAGCAATCCAATGTTTTCGGCTGCAAAGGGCCGCATCCCGAGGCATGAACAGGGTTCCCACCTCCTTGCCCTTGAATATGCTTCTAAGGATGCCTCGCTTGAGACCATTGGCTATGATCGTTGGCACACCCGCTAGGGCCACTTTTTGTGCTGCTCTTATCTTGGCCGCCATTCCACCGGTACCCAGGAACCCTGGTATGGCACTGGCATACCTCATGACCTCCTTGTTTACCTTTTCCACCACCCCTATGGGACGGGCATCTTTATGGCTACGGGGATCCTTGTCAAAAAGACCGTCAATGTCTGTCAGGTTGACAAGGAGTTGTGAATCCGTGAGATTTGTGACCATAGCACTCAGGTTGTCATTGTCGCCAAACTTGATTTCATCTACCACGACCGTGTCATTCTCATTGATGATGGGAACGATTTTCCACGACAGTAACGTGAACAGCGTATTTCTGGCATTTAGATAGCGCCTCCTGTGGTGGAGGTCGTCCCTTGTAATGAGAATCTGCGCAACCCTCTGCCCATGGCGGGCAAAGGCCTTCTCATAAACCATCATAAGCGTGCTCTGACCAATGGCGGCCACGGCTTGTTGGTGAGATATGGACTCGGGTCTCTTGGGTAGCCCTATCTTTTGCAGACCTGATGCAATAGCGCCCGAAGAGACCAGGATGACCTCTATGCCCTTTTTGTTGAGACCGCAAACATCATTGGTCAGGTCGTTAATGACCCTTTTGTTTAAACCATCGTTGGTGGTGAGCACCCCGCTGCCCACCTTGACCACCACCCTCTTCACAGGTTTTAAGATTTCGAGCCTGGAAATCCTTTTTTCCCCGCCTTTCCTATCCATTATGAAATTTCCTTGCAAGGACCTGTTTCACTTCATCAAGGCCTTCGCCCGTCAATGCGGAGATGGGCACTGCGTCTATCCCCATCTCATCAAAAGCACTTATGATGCTTTCAATCCTCCTGTGTTCGGGTGAACGGATATCTATCTTGTTAATCAGCACCACCTGATCCTTCTGTATCAAAGAGGGATCAAATTTTTCCATTTCATTTTCTAAACTAAAGAAATCCTCTAAAAGGTCATGCACAGGGACATAGGTTATATCTATTAAATGAAGCAAGAGCCTCGTCCTCTCGATGTGTCTAAGAAAGCGATGTCCCAGGCCACGCCCCTCACTCGCCCCATCTATCAAGCCAGGGATATCTGCCATGGTAAGGGCCTTCTCATCATCAAGGATAAGGACACCTAAGTTTGGGACAAGGGTCGTAAAAGGATAACTATCAATTCGAGGACGGGCATTGGTAAGACGCGAGAGCAATGTGGATTTGCCGGCGTTAGGCAACCCGATAAGCCCTATGTCGGCAAGATACTTAAGGGAAAGTCTGATGGTCCTCTTTTGCCCAAGAAGGCCGGGCTGAGCAATTCGGGGTGCCCTGTTGGTTGGAGTGGCGAAATGCTGGTTGCCTTTGCCGCCTTTTCCTCCTGGAATAACGAAGATTTCTTGATCTTCCTGGACCAGGTCGGCGAGCAACTCGCCAGATTCGTGATCGTATATGATTGTCCCTAAAGGAACCTCTAAAATAATGTCCTTTCCGTCTTTGCCTGTCTGGTCTTTCCCTCTCCCAGGTCTTCCATTTTGGGCCTTGAAATGTTTTCTCGGACTGTAATCGGTCAGCGTATGGAGTCTTTTGGTGGCCCTTATAATGACATCTCCCCCGTTCCCTCCGTCTCCTCCATCCGGTCCGCCTTTAGGTATGTATTTCTCCCTACGAAAACTGACACAACCCCTTCCTCCATCTCCTGACTGCACTGAAATCACAGCTTCATCTACAAAGCCCATCTCACCTCTGAGGAAGAGATGAAAAACGCCACATACTTAGGTGATGTGAACGCTCAC
>Ga0111161_1078_pt1 | contig 26380 bp, 25 predicted proteins | sample DeeMarSeWOR28_12_FD_80264 | JGI IMG/M metagenome (GOLD analysis project Ga0111161, IMG submission 80264) | Nitrospira bacterium SG8_3
GAACGGTGCTCAGGACAAGGGCCGCAGAATAGACAGGCGAGGAGAGGAGCAATATATACCTGGGTATAAGGGCCATCTCAAGGAACATGAAGGCCAGACCGATAGAAGCGAAGTACACTAGCGTGGGGAGGGTATTCGATGGCCCCGGTTCCGACACGGATGCCCCTGCGCTACCTTCGTTCTTTTTCAGGAAGAAAAGGGGCGTCAATATAAGGATGCTTCCTGCCAGGACCGCCTGAAGCAGAGTGGCGAGGACAAACAGGTATCCCATCTCCACCATGGGAAACATCTCTTTCCGCAGTTGCCGGAGCAGCCTTGACGCTGTGTCCCATCGAAAAAAATGTGAGAAGTAAGGGCGGTCATCTGTGGTGTGGGCCACGTCAAAGATGTAATCGGTCAAAAAAGATTTGGCCTCTGATCCGCATAAAGCGCTCGCCCCCAGCGAATAATAAGGATGTTCTTGAATGTCGTAGCGGTTGGCTTCATGGGGTTTCATGCCGGCATAAAAGCCGAGGTCGAAACTTCTGACATGGCAGAACGCTTTTGTCCGGTCGATCTCTTGGGGAAGGAATGGCCTCTTAGAAACGAGAATCGTGGAGGTCTTCCAGCTCCTGATAAAGATAAGATGCCTGCCTGCTTCATCCTGGATCCCCATTTTTCGTAGGGCCTCAAGGGCAGTTGCAATGATTCGCAGCGAATCACGAGGAGGCAGTTTCAGCCACCTGGTGATACTCAAGAGACCATCATCGGTAAGACGGGACAGATACAGCTGCAGGGCCTCCGTCGTATAGAGGTAGCTCTCCGAGGCCGAATGAAGCCCACCCGCCGAGGCGCCAAAGGAGTCAATAAGGGAGAGCAGGATCAGGTCGAAGCGCTCTTGTGAGGCGTGAAGGAACTGTCTGGCTTCCCTCTTCGCCAACCTCACCTCAGGCCTTGAATAGAGATGACCTGAGAAGTTTGCAAAGGGGCCTGTGAGGAGGTCAGCGATCTGATGATTAGCCTCCAGGGCGACCACCTCCTGGACCCCGTGCTTAAAGGCGAGGAGCAGGTCGGAGCCTCCGCCCGGTCCTATCACCAGGGCTTTTGTGGGGTTTCGAACGTGGTATGGAAGTGCCATACTCGTAAAATCCAGATACGTCAATTCTTCAGTGTTCCCTGTGAATCGGCTGATTGGGCTTAACCCGTCCGCATCCACGAACAGCGCCTTCTGTTCCGGGATGCCCTGGACCTCCGTGCCGCCTTCAAGTCCAAAGCGGAGGCTCAGACCGGGTACGTGCCTGATGGCAGAGCTTCCCACCACCTGAATCACGCCGAGTGGACCCTCCCTTTCCGCCTCGATACGGGCATCAGGGAATGCCAATGTCATTGGAAGGGGCTTGGTCTCGTGAATTCGGGGTAGGGGGGGGAATAGCTTGTATGCAGCCAGGATAAGCGATGCGCAGAAAAGAAGGGCAACGACTCCCCTTAGGGGATGTTTCAGACCAAGACAAAGGGGTATAACCCCTGCCAGCATGAAAAAGCCAAGGACCGGCAGAAGACTCGAGGGCGGTCCCAGATAGAGGGCAGGAACCACGGCCAGGGCCCCGCATCCCGCACCGAAAAGATCAAAGGCATACATACGGTGTGTCTTTTCTCCTGAGCCGGTCAGCACGATCCCTATGATGCCGCCGGCCAGGAGAAAAGGTATGGCCATGAGCAGATAGGTGAGCAACATATTCCACCACTGTGATAGCTGCCATATGAGCTGAAGAGGGTCTAGCCCAACCTTCTGGGAGAAGGCAAAAGAGAGGGGATAAGAGACCGCGGTCATCCCAGCCAGGCCCATGAGCCACCTGTCCGGGTTTTTCTTGATTCTTCCATAGGTGATGAACAAAACGGAGCCAGCGGCACCGAACCCTAGGAGGGCCATGCTGATGACCATATAGGCGAAATGGTGCCACTGTCCGATTGATATGAGCCTCATGAGAAGGATCTCGTAGGCTAGAACAGAGGCCGAGGTGAGAGCAATCATAACGGCGTGTCGGGGTGAAGCTGTAAGAGAAGGCGGTTCAGAGTTCATGGGCTGTATTGACGCTCCCTACAGCAGAATTTGTACATACCTGAATTGAAACAAGGGGGATATCTTCCCTTTCTTGAGTTCTCGGGGTCTTTAGTGAGATTACGGGATGGGGGATAAGTGAGCGGTGAATGAATATGATTTCAGGCATCAATGAAGTCATCTATTTTTCGCAAGCTCTACTAGTTTCTCACTCCTCCTGAGCTTCTCTTGTAAACGGCACAAAGCGAACCGGAATACTCTTTCGCATGGTGATCTCTCCGCTTTCTGATTTTTCCACCATGGTTAGATACTGTACCGTGTACTGTCCTCCGACAGGAATACACATCTTGCCCCCGGGTTTAAGCTGTTGAATCAAGGGAGGAGGAACGATGGTTGCTGCACATGTGACGATAATGCGGTCAAAGGGCGCATGCTCTTTCCAACCGTAGAAGCCGTCCGCTACTTTCACCCGCACATTTTCATAATTGAGACGCCCTAATCTTTCGGCGGCCGCCTCTCCCAGGGGCCTGACAATCTCAACGGTGTATACCTCTTGAACCAGAGGGGAAAGGATCGCAGCCTGATATCCGGAACCCGTTCCTACCTCCAGTACCTTATGGTCTGGTCTTACCTCCAGCATCTCTGTCATGAGGGCAACAATATATGGCTGGGATATGGTTTGGCCATACCCGATGGGAATGGCATGATCCCAGTAGGCCCTCGCCGTATCTTTCGGCCTCACAAACAAGTGCCTTGGGACAGTTCTCATGGCCTTGAGGACCTTGCTGTCATTTACAGGATCTCGATAGTCAGGGGGGTCTGAAATTTGCTCCCTGACCATCTTTTCCCTCAGTACGCGAAAGGTGTCTTCATCATGATCCTCCGTACTACCCACAAGAGTAGAACCGGAGTTTTGAATGAGCAGCCATGTTCCGAGCAGGAGCGCGCATGTCAGCAAGGCAAGGACGGGTTTTTTCATTTTCTCTTCACCTCATCCTCTGTAGGCAAAAAATATATCTCTATTTTATCATGACCATAGCCGTGGCACAAATCAGTTGTAGCCACCGAGTCGTCCCAAGCCACCCCAATACCTTCTACCAAACCTTGGGAGCCCAGGTCTGGGCGTTGTTTGCCAAAACATGCCAGAACACCCCGCCCTGTGGGCGGGGAGCGTCACTTCCCACCGCAATCCATGATTTCGTCCCTTTGCCGAGGAATCGCATCTTATTTCTAAAGTATTTGTTGAACATCTAGGCGGAATTCGCCGTGGGAGAGCATAAGGGTGTTGAAATTCCTTGACAAATAGTCCATGCACTCTATAATCCTGAGTTTTATTTTGTCTCTTTTCATAGAGGAATTCAGTACTTATCTTGGTTCTAGGAGCATTGAGGACAGATGAAGATCTTAGAGACACTCCAATACAAAGCGCCCCCTGTCAAAGGAGGGTATACAGATCACATTCTTCAAGTAGATTTGGGGTCCCAATCCATTTCAACGACAAAGCTATCTCGTGATTTCAAGGAGAAATACGTGGGCGGGCGTGGTTACGCCCTCAAACTGATCTGGGACGGGACGAGCGCTGAGACCAGATACGATAGCCCTGAAAATATCCTGGTAATGGCCAGTGGGCCACTGGGCGCTGATCCCAGGTTTCCTGGGACTGGCAAGTTCATCGTGGGAACCATTTCTCCCCTCACAGATACCTTCGTTGACTCCAATGTGGGAGGGCATTTTGCACCGCTGCTCAAGCTTTGTGGGTTTGATGCGTTGGCCATCTCCGGCATCTCAAAAATAGATGTTGTTTTAATCGTGGACGCAAACGAGGGTGCAGTGCATATAGCTGAAGCGCCTTTTTTTGGAGACGATGCGGATTTTGGTGGGTTGTCCTACGGGGAAAGCCTGGTAAAAGCGTTCAACAAAGGAGAGCTGAGCGAGAACATAGCCGCCGTGACAACCGGAATAGGGGCCCGCAACACACGATTCGGGATCATAAACAGTCTCTTTTACGACAAACGGCGAAAAAGGATGCGATGCAAGCAGGCGGGTAGGGGAGGAACGGGTACGGTTATGCTCGCAAAAGGGCTGAAGGCGATCATTGTCCGTTCAAGCCTGCCTCGGGTCCAGGCAAACAACCCAGTGGAAAAAGATGGGGTGCGTCAGGCCGGGGCCAATCTGAAAAAAGTCCTCAGCAAGATGGATCCCCAGCAGTTGCGTCTTTCCAGTTGGGGCACTCCGGTGCTCACCGAGTATATGAACAAGTTTCACATCCTGCCCGTGAATAACTACCAGTATGGGAGTCATCCGGATGCGAGCAGGGTATTTGCAGATGTGTTTCTGGATCGTTTTCTGGCCAAAAATATTCCCGATGGCTGTTACATGGGTTGCAATTTGGCCTGCGCCAAAGGGGCCGAGAATGTGACTTTGAAGAGGGGGCCGCAAGCGGGTCGACAGGTGGGCATAGACGGCCCGGAATATGAGACCGTCGCAGCTGCTACCGCAATGGGTGTCTTCGAGCCCCAGTTCGTCATGGAGTACAACTGGTACTGTGATGAGTATGGACTGGATACCATTTCAATGGGCGTAACCGCGTCATTTTTAATGGAGTGTGTTCAAAGAGGATACCTTTCTGCCAAGGACGTGGGTTATGAGCTTTCGTGGGGTGATGCAGAAGCTGCGCATCGTTTACTCCACGAGACAGCCCAAGGGGAAGGTTTCGGCAAGGTGTGCGGTCAAGGTGTACACCGGGCCAAGGAATGGGTGGCAGAGAGATGCTCGATCCGCTCAGGCCTATCATACGAAGAGATCATGGCAGAGTTGGACAAGTTTGCCATGGAGGTCAAGGGCCTCGAGTTTTCCATGTATGTACCAAAGGAGACCTTGGCCCAGCAGGGAGGTTATGGTTTTGCGCTTAAAGGGCCCCAGCATGACGAAGCCTGGTTAATCTTTATCGATCAGGTCCATAAGGAGATCCCCACCTTTGAGGACAAAGCAGTCGCGCTGAAATGGTTTCCCCTCATCCGTACTTGGTTCAACGCCGTTGGGTTGTGCAAATTGCCCTGGATAGATGTGCGACACCCCGAGGCAGCAAACACAAATAACCCTGCACAGAATCAGCCAACTCTGGAGTACTATGTCAAGTATCTTAATGCCACAGTGGGCTGTAATAAGACATTACAAGATGTCTTAGACGATTCAGAGCGTCTCCAAATACTGCAAAAATTAATCAACCTCCGACAGGGAAAAGGAACCAGGTCAAGTGACCTCATTCCACTCAGGGCTATGGGACCAGCATACATGAACGAATACGAGGCAAGAGCTGAGTATTATGATACGTGGCTAAAAGAGCAAGTAGGTGAAGAGAGATTTCCCGATGAGAAGGAAGAGAGACACAGACTCATCATTGAGTTACGTCAGCAGGCATATCAAAATCTATGCGATGCGGTCTACCAAGAAAAGGGCTATAACTTAGACGGCGTGCCCTTGCCCAAAACGGTGGAGAAATTTGATCTACTGGACGATCGGGCCCTGGCCCTTTTGAATGAATTCGGCCTGTCAAGGGAAGAAAGGATGGTGTCGAACTAAGCAGCATGGAGTGCTGGATTATCGGAGTGTTGGAGTATTGGTATTAGAAGAATAGAAGGACAAATCCTTCTGATATTCACAACCATTACTCCAACACTCCAATCTTCAACAAAGCGAGCGAGTTTTTTATGGTTGTTTCTATTAGTTTCAACGGACTTCAACGCAAGGTGACGAGTAGGGATCAAATTCAGGTGAGCGTCTCGCAGAGGACACGTGTGACTGACGTGCTGAAGTATATTCGAGAGTGCTATCCGGACATACCCATTAACAAAGAGGCCGTAATCGTAATGATAAACAGCGAGTTGTCTAATCTGGAGCAGGTCCTTAAAGAGAACGATCAAATCTGTTTTATGCCTCACATAGGAGGTGGCTAAGACAGGTAACTCTCACGTCCATATATCCATTGTTTTTTCTCTTCATCCCCAAATTTGTTCATAATTCATGATCACCATAGTTATGATCTTCCATCTTCTCCTGATTACTATTGATGGAATTTCTCAAGAATCGGATTGATTCCTTATGCCTTACGAACATGAAAAGCAAGTGGCAGTCGAGGCAGCCCTGTGCGCCGCAAAACTTTGTGAGCAAGTGCGTCAAGAAATGGGCCCTGAGGCCGTGGAAAAGAAGGACGGCACGCCAGTCACTGTGGCCGATTTTGGGTCCCAGGCATTGATCTGCCGAATCATAGCCGATGCCTTCCCGGGTGATCAGGTGGTAGGGGAAGAGGAGGGCACCCCCCTGCGGCAACCGAAAATGGGCCTTACCTTGGAGAAGGTCTCAGCGTATGTTCAACGCACGGTTCTTGGTGCCACGAAGGAGGACGTGATTAGCTGGATAAATCGAGGCAATGGGGAGGTGGGATCTCGCTATTGGGTCATAGATCCTATTGACGGGACAAAGGGATTTTTGAGGGGAGATCATTACGCTGTGGCCGTGGCACTTATAGAGCAGGGGGAGGTGAAGCTCGGCATCTTGGCATGCCCTTCAATTCCCAACATTACGGGTGAAGATGCGGGAGGGAGAGGTGTTCTTTTTGCGGCCGTGCGTGGCCGAGGAGCACACATGTTCCCCATGAATGGTGCCCCTGAGTCTTCTCTGCGCGTGGCTAGCCTTGATCAGAATCCCGAACTCCCCTTTGTGGAAAGCTTTGAATCGTCGCACTGTGACCGGGCTCAGCAACAAGCTGTGGCCAAAGTTGTTGGCATTCAGGTCCCATCTTTGAGGGTGGACGGCCAAGTCAAGTATGGAATGGTGGCGCGTGGAGAGGCCGTTGTTTACCTGCGTTTTCCGTCTGCTGATTCCCCACCCTACCTGGAGAAAATCTGGGACCATGCGGCAGGGGCGATTGTCGTAGAAGAGGCGGGCGGGCGTGTCACGGACATGCAAGGTCGTCCCCTAGATTTCTCCCAAGGTCCAGACATGGTGGGTAACCAAGGAATTATCGCAGGGAATCCGTCAATTCATGAGAAGGTACTTGAAGTTTTGAGACTAAAGAGTTATTAGTTCAGTCTCTTTTTGTGGATTTAGGAAATAGAAATGAGGAGGATCTCACTATGGCGGAGAAGGTGATTATCTTTGGAAAGGCCGGGTGACCCTATACAGATAAGGCCAGGTCGGCCTATGGCGACGATGCCCAATATGTGGATGTTAAGGTTGAGAGTGATAGACTTGATGAGATGCTCGAATACTCGGGTGGTGTACGCAAGGTCCCGGTGATTGTGCAGGGCGAGAAAGTGACTGTTGGGTATGGCGGGACATGAGGGGTTTGATGGCTCACCGTTGGTGATTGCCCTTCCTTCTTTCGAGCTTTGGAGAGCCCCCCCTTAAGCAACCTTCATTCACGGGACTAAGGGGGAGTATCAGCATGGATGACTTTCAGTTTGGCCTCAATGAGCTGTTTGTGGGTGAGATGCAGCAGCTTGGCCAGTTTGTGCACGAGATAATCCTCATACTTATCTAGTTTCCCGTCCGTATATGCGATTTTCCAGACCATTTCGATCATACGAATTTTCTCTTCAAGGGGATAATTTCGGTTAATGAGGTTCGTGAACGTCCAAAGGTCCACACTCCCATCCAGCTCCTTATTAGCGGCCTTCATGAGTTCCAGAGCATGTTCCTCGGACAACTGATAGTCCCTCTTGAGTATGGAAATTATTCGATTGCGCTCCGAGTCACCGAACTCGCCATCTATATTGGCCATCTCGAGCAACAGGGCGCAAGTGGCTATGCGGACGTCATGTGACGGGTCCGCATCCTGAGTCCCTCCCTCCTTTGTACTTTTTCCAAAATATCTTTTTACCAGATCAATCATGTCTTGAGTGCCTGAGTGAGGCCACGCCCCTTTTCTCCCTCCGGGCCGCAGGCAAGGCCATATCTATCACTTCACCCCCCCTGGGGGTTTAATCAAAGCCGAGTCCTTTGGGCCTAGGGGTCATAGAGCCCGGATTATTTACTCGTCGGATCCGGAATTTACGCTCGCTTTTTCTTGGATATGGGAGATGGCATCTGTCAGTCTTCTTAAGACCGTCTCTTTTCCAAGGACCTGCATGAGTTCAAAAAGCCCCGGACTTGCCGTTTTCCCGGTCAGGGCGACCCTTAGCGGTTGTGCAATTTTCCTCAATTCAACCTGCTTCTCTTCCAGAAAAGCAGAGAAGACACTTTCCAATCCCTTTTGGGTAAAATCCTCTGTCTTTTCAAGCCGCCCTCTGATCTCCTCCATAAGTTCCAAAACGTTTGGTTTCAGGAATTTTTTGTCCCCCTTTTCTTCATAGGGAATTTGTTCCTGGAAATAGAAACGTGCACCCTCCGCCATCTCAACAAGGGTTTTGCTTCGCATTTTGAGGGTGTCCACAGCCTGGCGCACCTTTTCCTCATCTAGATGCGAAAATCCGAGATTCTGCAAAAATGGGATCAATGCCCTGGCCAATTCAGGGCTTTCAGTTTCCCTAATATACTGGGCATTTAGATCGAGCAGTTTCTCCGCATTGAAAACACCAGCCGATTTCCCCACGTTTTCAAGGGAAAATTTCTCAATGAGTTCTTCAACACTAAACTTCTCCTGGTCACCGTATGACCAGCCAAGCCTGGCCAATGCGTTCAGGAGGGCTTGGGCGAGATAGCCCATATCCCTGTACGCGAGCACGGAGGCGGCCCCATGGCGTTTGCTCAATCTTGCCCTGTCCTGCCCTAGGATCATGGGAACGTGGGCGTATTGGGGCACGGGTTCGCCGAGGGCCTCATAAATCAATATTTGACGGGGGGTGTTGTTCACATGATCGTCTCCTCTGATCACATGGGTGACTCCCATGGCCACATCGTCGGCCACGACGGCCATGTGATAGGTGGGACTTCCATCTGAGCGCCTAAGGATGAGATCGTCAAGCTCGTCGTTGTGAAAGCTAATGGGGCCTTTGACCAGGTCTTTGAAGCTGGTGCTCCCAGTTTGTGGGGATTTTAGCCTCACCACCGAACCGGGAGCTGGACCGAGCCCCAGTTCCCGGCATTTGCCATTATATCTGGGTTTTAGGCCCTTAGACTTTGCCGCGTCACGCCTTCTGTCCAGTTCTTCCGGAGTGCAGTGGCAGTAGTAGGCCCTACCAGAGGATAAAAGGCGTTCAATGAATTGCTCGTAAATAGGGTATCGTCGTGACTGAAAATAGGGACCCTCGTCCCAGTCAAGACCCAGCCACTGAAGGGACTCAAGGATCCCCCTCGTGGCTTCTTCGGTGGACCTTGCCTTATCCGTGTCCTCGATTCTGACAATGAATTTACCCCCTCTCTGTCTGGCAAAGAGCCAGTTGAAAAGGGCAGTTCTGGCGCCCCCAACGTGGAGATAGCCCGTGGGGCTCGGTGGAAAGCGGGTGACAATGGTATCTTGTGGCATGAGCAATAACTGGCCTCCACGAATGGACTGATGGGACAAATAATCGGAGTTTAACATAGGGTAGAGGGGAGAAACAAGTAACCTCGCCAACCTCTTGTGCCTTTCAAGTCAATTTTCTATACTGGGCAATCAACGTTGAGTAAACAATTTAAAAAAGTTCTCTATGTCAATGGAATTTCCAAAGAAAATTGAGGTTGTGGCTTACTCAGGGTACAAGGCGAACGAAAGGCCTCTCTATTTGGTCGTGGATGAGCAGAGATTGGAGGTGAAAAAGACCCTGGACACATGGTATGGCGAGGAGCATGATTATTTCAAGGTGCTGGCTGACGATGGGAAAGTCTATTTGCTGAAATGGCACCGTTTCCTTGATATGTGGTTTATTGAAAAGATCTTGGAAAGGCTAGGAAAGCATTAGGGGTCGCTTTGGCACCCCGTGGAATGAGGGAACGCTCATTCTGGTTTTGGGAGAGGACTAGCGTCTTTTGAGCGCTATTCCGTCGTGTAGACCCAGCTGTAGTTGATAGGTCTTATTTCCAATGATTCGTCCTTTGGGTGAAGAAATTCATCCCTCAGCTTCACCCAATTATAAGCAGGTTGGAGTTCCCTGAGTTTGCCGTCCTCCGGGGGTTTTGAATAGGTCGTGTACCCGTATACCGCCTCTGAAATTCCCACATAATAATCCACTGCGGGATAGAGATAGGCAGATTTGAAGGTCTCTGAATCCATAGCCTCCCTTTGGGCAAGCGCTGAAATCTCCTCATCTGTGAGTTGGATGAGGAAAAATCTTGATACCCCTCTTTCCGAATATTTGATCATAGAACGGGATTCGGCTGATGAAACGAATACGGTGGAGATAAGATCCAGCTTCCTCAATAACTGTGAGGCAACAAGGCCGGCCGTTCGTCTTCCCCCCACACTATGATGGCAACCATAATATTCAAAAAGCTTATTCTGGAGTATGCGGGCCTCCTCATCCCCGTTCTCGTACAGGTTGTTCTGAATATATCTGAGCCATTTGGCAAGATCTTCGGCCGCATCTGCAATGGGCCAATCAATTTTTACGTGAAAGTGAGTGAGAGCGTATCTGTTCTTCTTTTTGACAGAGGGGTCCTGTTGGATAAGTAGGGCATAGTCTACGTTTAGGAGGTCTTGAATGAAGTCCAGAAAGCGGGGTTTGTCAAAATATCTTAGATTTTGATTGAAATTTTTGTACAAGGAGAAATTGGCCAAATATTCCACATTTTTCTTGACCACCCTGTTTTCAGGAAAAAAACGGATATAATTTCTCAACTCAGGGCTGATAGTGCCTTCGCAAAAGATGACAATGAAGGTATTATAAAGCTCCGACTCCTTCTCCATCTTTTTCGATTTGGGCTTGAGTTCGCTCTTGTCAGGGAAACTGTATTCTACCCCGCTCTTGAGGTGGTTATAAAATGAATCAATGAGAGAAATCTTAGTTAACCTCGTTTCCAAGGTATCTCTCAGGATTTCATAGAGCGAACGCCGTAGTTTTTCGTAGTAATTGAGTCGTTCTCTGTATGTCCACATAGATAAAAGTCTCGAAAGGCAGGGTTCTTGTGTTGAGGCGTATTATACCCGGTTCCCGTGCCGCCTAACTCTTGCCCTATCAGGCGCAATGGGGACTGAAATCGTGCAAAAAAATATATATGTAAAGTGCTGTAAGTGTCAATAAAAAAAGGGGAAATCTGACTTCCTTATGGCATGGAGAGGATTTCAGGACATGGGTTTGGGAGGAGGGGCGCCAATTAATTTCTTGACAAAATAGATATGGAATATATACTTGTTAGTTTAATTTATGTTAAGTAAGATTTAAATTGATTGTTCTTTAATAGGTTGGAGCGGAATTGGTGGCCTTCTGATGCGCAGAAGGATGAAAAATTGGGAATCGGTTCTCCGGTTCAAGTCAATCTGGAGATCTATAAAGCCGGAGATAAATATGTGCTCGATGGCGAATTACGCGGCGGGCTCCGGGTTGTGTGCGACAGATGTCTTGAGGATTTTCATCGGGAACTGAGAACCGTCTTTAGGGTGTACCTGGCCCTTCCGCTGCCAGAAGAAGATGACACAGAAATCGAGCTGGCGGAAAAGGATCTGGAGGTGGATTTCATCAGAGGAGAGGAGATTGAGTTGGATGAAATCATTCGAGAGCAGATCTATTTGTCCCTACCGATGAAGTCCCTTTGCAGTGGGAACTGCCTGGGACTGTGTCCCACTTGTGGAAGCAATTTAAACAAGGGAAGCTGTCAGTGTTATCGGGAGCAAGGGCATCCTGCCTTTTTGAAGCTTAAGAATTTGAAAATAGAAGGAGATTAGACTCGGGATATGGCCGTACCAAAAAAGAAGAAATCTAGATCGAGACGAGACATGCGGCGATCTCATGATCATGTCAAGATGCCTAACATCTCTCTTTGCCCCCAATGCCATGAGCCCGCATTGCCCCATCATGTATGCCCCCATTGTGGCGCCTATAAGGGGAAGACCATCGTCAAGAAAGAGGAGGCCTAGGCGAGAGTTTTCGTGGACGCCACGGCGTGGGATAATGCGCCGAGAGTCGTTGGTGTGGGTGCCCTGGACGCAATATGAGTGTCGAGGCAGTTAACGGCTGGAGAAAGGATTTAAAGAGGAGAATGGATGAGTCGGGAAGGGTGGTGGCTGTCACCGGGGGATCCAGAGGCATTGGACGTGCGGTGGCCTTGCGATTTGCAGAAGAGAAGGCCAAGATCGTTATTGTGCACTATGACCCTGATGAATCGGCATCCCGCGACACTTTGAATCTGCTGGCAGAACTGGGTGCAGAGGCCGAAAGTCACAAAGTGGATGTTTCCACGTATGGGGATGTGGAGGTCCTATTTAAAGACATCCTTACGAGATTTGAGAAAGTGGATGTGTTGGTGAACAATGCAGGGATCACGAGAGATACCCTATTGATGAGGATGTCTGAGGAGGACTGGGATGCGGTAATGCGGGTAAACTTGAAGAGCGTTTTTAACTGTACCCATGCCGTCATCAGGCCGATGATCAAGCAGAGAGCCGGCCGTATTGTCAACGTATCCTCTGTGGTGGGTCGGATCGGGAACGTTGGACAAGCCAATTATGCTGCTTCCAAGGCGGGAATCATAGGATTCACCAAGACAGTAGCTCAGGAGGTAGCCGCAAGAGGAATCACTGTGAATGCGGTGGCACCCGGTTTTATTGCTACTGAAATGACTTCTTCCCTACCTGACAAGGTGAAGGAATCATTTTTAGCACGGATTCCCTTGGGCAGAGTAGGGCAACCCGAGGATGTGGCAGAGGCGGTTTACTGGCTCTGTTCTCCCCCCGCCGGCTACATTACAGGGCAGACCATTCATGTGAATGGGGGTATGTTCATGTGAAAAAATAAATGTCTATAAAGACCCTTTGAGTCTTGTGCCTAGGCAAAATCTCCAGAGCCAAGGCATGGAAATGGGACCTGCCTCAGGGTGTGGTTCGTGAAGGCGAGCGCGAAGAAGCTGGAGAGCCAAACATGGTTTAAAGAAACTAATGATCCGCCTAATTAGCCATACCACGATGACGTGCACCGTTGGATAACCGAGAAAGGAAATGGGCCCCGGAGAATCGTCTAACGGTCTGCATGCAGCGCGACGCCAGAGATGGGGTCTTTAGAAATTAAACTAAATTGAATAATAATGAGGAGGTAAAGGTTCATGGCGGATATCGAGGAAAAAGTGAAAGAGATTATCTGCGAGCAGTTGAATGTATCTGCAGAAGACGTGGTCCCTGAAGCTTCTTTTGTGGACGATTTAGGAGCTGACTCTCTTGACCAAGTGGAATTGATTATGGCAATGGAGGAGGAGTTCGATATCTCCATCCCTGACGAGGACGCTGAAAAGATCGCCACTGTTAAAGATGCCCTAGATTATATCAAAAAGGCCTCGAGCGCCTAGTGATTCCAAGGGCGTTACAGCGAAGGCCTGGCTTGAAAAAGGAGTAAGTGAAAATGGGTAGGAGGGTCGTAGTTACAGGACTTGGAATGGTGACCCCTCTTGGTACCGGTATTGAGAAAAACTGGGAGATGGTGTGCGCCGGGAAGTCTGGCATAGGCCCCATAACGAAATTCGATGCATCCCAATTTCCCGCCCAAATCGCCGGTGAAGTTTTAGATTTCAAGTCCGAAGACTTCATGGATAAGCAGCAGTTGAGAAGATTTGATATTTTTGTCCACTACGCCGTTGCATCGGCAAGGATGGCCATGGAAGACTCTGGATTGAAAATTGATTCCAAGAATCAAAATCGGGTTGGTTGCATAACGGGATCCGGCCTAGGCGGCCTGGCAATGCTTGAGCATTACCACAAGATCCTCTTAGAAAAGGGGCCCCGTCGCATCAGCCCCTTTTTTATTCCTGGCATGATCGCGAATATGGCACCTGGGCAGATTGCCATAGAGTACGGGGCAAAGGGTCCTAACATATCCATAGAGACGGCCTGCGCAGCCAGCTGCCACGCCATTGGGGAGTCTTTCAGGCAGATCCATGCAGGAACAGTTGATGCAATGATTACAGGCGGTTCAGAGGCGGTCATAACCCCCTTGGCTCTAGGTGGTTTCTGCTCGATGCGGGCCCTCTCCACCCGGAATGATGAACCTGAGAGGGCCTCCCGTCCCTTTGATCTGGATAGGGATGGCTTTGTGATGGGAGAAGGCGCAGGGATATTAATCTTGGAAGAGATGAATCAAGCGCTCGAGAGGGGAGCTCAGATCTACGCCGAGGTGGTTGGCTATGGCCTGTCTGGGGATGCCTATCATGTGTCCGCACCGGAACCTGAGGGTGAGGGGGCCATTAGTTGTATGTCCATGGCCATAAGCGATGCAGGGCTTCAGCCTGAAGACATTGATTATATCAATGCCCATGGCACATCCACAAAGCTCAATGACGAATCAGAGAACAAGGCTGTGAAGGCTGTTTTCGGAGAACATGCCTATAAACTGGCCATAAGCTCCACCAAGTCCATGACTGGACATCTCCTGGGGGGAGCAGGGGGAATTGAGGCCGTATATACGGTTTTGACCTTACACCACGGCATGGTGCCTCCCACCATAAACTACGAGACGCCTGATCCCCTATGCGACCTGGATTATGTCCCTAATAAGCCCAGAAAAACAAAAGTGAGGGCAGCCATGTCCAACTCATTCGGATTTGGGGGCACGAACGCCTCTCTGGTTTTTAAGGCCTTTGAGCCATAAGGAACGATAGAGGGTCGCCAAATGGGTGTCTTTGAATTCGCTTTGGGGGCCCAGCTGTTGCTCTGTGAGGCGGAGAGCGGACCCATCATTTCTGACTCCTACTGAAAGATTTTGGACCTCCAACTCCTTCCGGGGGGTTGCTCAGACTCATTGTTGGGGGCATTAGTTTGGAGATAGATTTGCACAGACTGGATTCCGAAGTGGCAGAGGCCATTCGCGCGGAGATTGATCGGGAAAAACAGACACTGGTCATGATTGCCTCGGAAAATTATGCTTCGCGTGCCGTCATTGAGGCTCAGGCCAATGTAATGACCAATAAGTATGCGGAAGGATATCCTGACAAAAGGTATTACGGTGGCTGTGAATATGTGGACATTGTGGAAAAACTGGCCATTGACCGGGCGAAAAAGCTATTCGGAGCAGAATATGTGAATGTGCAACCCCATTCCGGTTCCCAGGCGAACATGGCCATCTATCTCTCCTTTTTAAGGCCCGGGGATACCATTTTGGGCATGGATCTCTATCATGGGGGGCACCTGACCCATGGCAGCTCTGTGAGTTTTTCAGGGATGCTATTCAAGGCCGTATCCTATGGCGTGGACCCAGAAATCCAGCGCATAGATTATGATCAAGTCAATGAACTGGCTGACAGGTACAAACCCAAGATGATTATTGCGGGAGCGAGTGCCTATCCAAGAATTATAGATTTCCACAGATTCAAGGAGACCGCCAGCAGGGTTGGCGCCTTTTTGATGGCTGACATGGCACACATTGCAGGGCTGGTGGCCGCAGATCTACATCCCTCTCCGGTGGGTTGTGCTGATTTCATAACTTCCACAACCCATAAGACCCTCAGGGGCCCTAGGGGTGGGTTCATATTAACCGAGGAGAGATATGGCCAGACCATGGATAGGGGTATCTTTCCCGGTATACAGGGTGGGCCTCTCATGCACATCATCGCCGCAAAGGCAGTATCTTTTGGAGAGGCCTTGAGGCAGGAATTCAAGGATTATCAAAAGCAAGTGGTGATCAACGCAAAGGCATTGGCCGGGGAACTGAAAGGATATGGTTTTCATCTGGTATCAGGCGGCACTGATAATCATTTGATTCTCATGGATTTGAGCTCAAATGGAATTACAGGACTTAAAGCAGAGAGTGCCCTTGGTAAGGCTGGCATTGCTGTGAACAAGAACACCATCCCCTTTGACAAGCGAGGTCCCAAGGTGACCAGCGGTCTGAGGATCGGCACGCCGGCAATCACGACCCGGGGCATGAAAGAGCCGGAGATGACAATTATCGCCCAACTGATCAAGCGAGTGTTGGAAAACCCAACAGATGAAAATGAGTTACGGGATACGCGATCCGCGGTGAGTGAACTCTGTGCGCGATTTCCAATTTATGAATTCCTTAATTCCTAACTTTAGGCACTTTAGATACTTTTTAGATACCATGAGCGAAGAAGCGGCATTACATACACAGGGAGAAAAAGAGGGCGTTGACCCATCAAGGCCCTCCTGGCCCGAGTATTTCATGGCCATAACCAAGATGGTGGCCAAGAGAACGACTTGCCTCCGAAGGGGGGTGGGTGCCATCCTGGTGAAGGACAAAAGGATTCTGGCTACGGGGTATAATGGAGCCCCCGCAGGGCTGAAACATTGCGCAGAGGTGGGCTGCTTGAGGGAGAATTCTTCCATTCCTTCTGGAACCAGGCACGAACTTTGCCGAGGGCTCCATGCGGAACAGAATGTGATCATTCAGGCTGCCTACCACGGAATTGCCATAAAAGGAGCAACCCTTTACTGTACGAACAAGCCCTGCGTGATCTGTTCAAAGATGATCATCAACGCAGGGATTAAGAGCATATATTACGAGGAGGGGTATAACGATCCACTCTCTGACCAGATGTTCGCCGAAGCTGGTCTTGAGATCTCGAGGTTACGCTTATGAAATGCCCATATTGTTCCAAAATAGATAATAAGGTTATAGACTCACGGTTAAGTAAAGACGGCAGGATGATCCGGAGACGGCGGGAATGTATCGCATGCGAGAGACGTTTCACTACCTATGAAAAGCTGGAAGAAGTGCTCCCAATGATCGTGAAGAAAGATGCGAGGCGCGAACCCTTTAATCGGGACAAGATCATAGGGGGGATGAAAAAGGCATGTCAGAAGTTGCCCATTAGTATCAACCAGATTGAGGAATTTGTTGATTCCCTGGAACTCTACTTCCAGGAAATCGGACACAAGGAGATAGATAGTAAGGAGATCGGGGAGAAGGTCATAAACAAGTTGAAGGAATGGGATGAGGTGGCCTACGTCCGGTTTGCCTCTGTCTACAGGCAGTTTAAAGATATCAATGAGTCCTAGACATCATTTCTTCACACTGTAAAGATTGCCCTTCTGCATGCTCAAGGCATCAATTGAAACCAGGATCCATCCCCTCTGCAAGGTTTCCCATTGTGAGTACCACATTGCTCATTCCCGAAGAAACGTCACGTGATTTTATAGACCCATAACAAACCTGAAGGCGGCACAGGGGTTTCATTGTCATTTAGTGTGTTAGACGAGAAATTTATGAGGGCGGCTCTTCACCAGGCCAGAAAGGGTTTGGGGCGAACGTCGCCCAACCCGGCTGTAGGGGCGGTCATTGTTCGGAACGGTAAGATCATCGCATCTGGTTATCATAAGAGAGTCGGGTCGAGCCATGCCGAGGTAGAGGTCCTGGCAAAAATAGGGGGCAGAGGAAAGAAGAATGATACCCTTTATGTGAGCTTAGAACCATGCAGTCATCATGGAAGAACGCCCCCGTGTACTGAGGCCATACTAAGCAGTGGGATCAAGAAACTGGTCGTTGGAACGAAAGATCCGAATCCAAAGGTCTCGGGTGGCGGATGTGAAATACTGGCCGAAAGGGGTGTTAAAGTCAGAACCGGAATTCTTGAGGCGGAATGCCGACGACTCAATGAGGCCTTTTTTAAGTTTGCTACAACAGGTCGGCCCTTTGTGGTTGCCAAATCAGCCTTAACCTTGGACGGGTGGTCAGCTACAGCCACAGGTCATTCTCGCTGGGTAACCAATGAGAAATCTCGGCAGTTCGTTCACCGACTCAGGGATAGGTTAGATGGGGTTTTGGTTGGCGTGGGCACCGTATTGGCAGACGACCCCATGTTGACCACGCGTCTCAAGAGGGGGGTGGGTAAAGATCCTGTTCGGGTTATTGTAGATACGGACCTTAGAATTCCTGAAAAAGCAAAGGTCCTGACCAGCCACTCCTCTGCCCCGACGCTTGTGGCTGTTGGCCCTGATGTTTCCCCTCAGCGCCTAAGGAGAACAGAAAGAAATGGGGTTATAAACCTTGCCTGTCCCACAAAAGAGGGCAAGATTGATCTTGCCGCATTGATGGATATCTTAGGAGGTATGAACATCACCTCTCTCCTGGTGGAAGGCGGTTCCACCATCATGGGTTCCGTGATTCGCCAGAGACTGGTTGATAAATTCTATATTTTCAAGGCACCAAAAATCCTGGGCGGAAATGACGGTATCCCCATGGCCTCAGGACCCGGCCCACGAAATATGGACAGCTGTCTGAGACTAAGGGATGTCAAGGTGAGGCGATTTGGAGACGATATACTGGTGAGGGGTTACCCGGAGTACTAAACACCCAGGGGTGTCCGTAGTCCATTGTCACTGGATCCTTGTATCTCGATTTGGCTGCGATCATGAGACTACAAGAATGGAAGAATCGAATTTGCCACATACATAAAGGAAGTCGTTTCGAGTATTTGACGACGGACGACAGACAACTATCAACGGACGAGGCCAAATGTTTACAGGATTGGTAGAAGGCATAGGTGATGTTAAAGAGATCCAACGCGTGCGAGAGGATATGAGGCTAACCATCCTGCCTCTATTTGATATGTCCGATTCTCGGCAAGGGGATAGCATTTCTGTGAACGGGGTATGCCTTTCCATTACTGGCATGCAGGGAGGGGCCTTTTCTATGGATGTATCCGGTGAGACCCTGTCACGGAGTGCCATGGGCCAGCTAAAGCCAGGCGACAAAGTGAATTTGGAAAGGGCCCTACGTTTGGGAGACCGTTTGGGAGGACATTTGGTATCGGGACACGTGGATGGTGTGGGCAAGATTTTGAAGAAGGAGCAAAAGGAGAGATCCTGGCTCTTCAGAGTAGGGATTGATGAGGCCTTGACAAGGTATACCATTGCAAAGGGATCCATTGCGGTGGAAGGCATAAGTCTGACCATAAATGATTGCCAAGACACCTATTTTGAAGTTAATATTATTCCACAGACCGCTCAGGAAACCACCATTTTGCAAAAAAGGGTGGGCGACCTGGTGAATATAGAAACGGATATGATAGGAAAATATGTGGAGAAGTTCTTTCAAAAACAGGGCGCACCCAAAGAAAAAGAAAGATCTTCTCGGATTGACGAGGAAATGTTAAGAAAACACGGATTTGGTGATTAACAAAAATGTCCATCGCAAGAATTGAAGACGTTTTGCAAGACCTCAAAGAAGGGAAAATGATCATTCTCGTTGATGACGAGAACAGAGAAAACGAGGGTGATCTGACCATGGCCGCTGAAAAGGTGACTCCAGAGGCCATCAATTTCATGGCAAAACATGGGCGAGGACTGATTTGCCTCTCCTTAGCCCCAGAGATCGTGGAACAATTGAATCTTCCATTGATGGTCTATGATAATCGTTCCCCTTTCAAGACCGCATTCACCATCTCCGTGGAGGCGCGGCATGGTGTTACAACGGGCATTTCTGCAGCGGATAGGGCACAGACCATTCTCACTGCTGTGGCTAATGATGCCCGGCCTGAAGACCTGGTTCAGCCTGGCCATGTCTTTCCCCTGAGGGCCCGGCGTGGGGGTGTGCTTTTCCGGACCGGTCAGACGGAGGGATCAGTGGATCTGGCCCGTCTCGCCGGGCTAAGGCCTGCAGGGGTTATCTGTGAGGTCATGAATGACGATGGCACCATGGCTCGTTTGCCAGATCTGGAGAAGTTTGCGGAGACACACGGACTCAAGATTGCCACAGTCGCGGACGTCATTGCTTATCGGATGAGAAAGGAAAGTTTTGTTCATCAAGCTGCCGAGACCGTTTTACCGACCCCTTTTGGAAATTTTAGGGCCATGGCTTTTGTGAATGACATAGATGATTATGAACATTTGGCCCTGGTCAAAGGCGAAATTGATTCAGAAAAAGAGACACTAGTGCGGGTTCATTCTCAATGTCTAACTGGAGATGTGTTTGGGTCCTTTCGCTGTGACTGTGGAGCGCAACTGCAAAAGGCCATGGAATTGGTCCAAAAGCAAGGCCTGGGAGTTATCTTGTATATGCAACAGGAGGGCAGAGGCATAGGCCTGGCCAATAAGCTTAAAGCGTATGCCCTGCAGGACAAGGGAAGAGATACTGTGGAGGCCAATGAAGAGCTCGGTTTTGAGGCAGACCTTAGGGATTACGGGGTGGGTGCACAGATACTCGTTGCGCTAGGAGTCAGAAAAATGAAACTGATGACCAATAACCCCAAAAAGATTATTGGATTGGAGGGGTACGGACTAGAGGTGACCGGCCGGGTGCCTATTGAATCGGAGCCTAGAGCAGAGAACATGAATTATCTTTTGACCAAGTGCCAAAAACTGGGACATTTGATGAAGATGGGAGTGGAGGATTAGGTGTTTGTTTTAAAATCTGATTTGCTCAGGTTTTCCAGCTGTAAGTGGTTGATATCACACTGTTAGCGAATAAATTAGAGGAAGGGAATGATTATGCCCAAGATTCTAGAAGGTAAGATTTCGGCAGAGGGTTTCCGTTTTGCCATCGTTGTCAGCAGGTTTAATGAATTTATCAGTTCAAAGCTGGTCGAAGGCGCCATGGACGCCCTGAACCGCCACGGGGCCGACGACGAGCAAATCTCTCTGATCAAGGTGCCGGGGAGCTTCGAAATTCCACTGGCGGCACAAAAACTTGCGCAGGGAGGACAATACGACGCTGTGATTTGCCTGGGCGCCGTGATCAGGGGGGCAACACCCCATTTTGAGTACGTGGCAGCAGAAGTATCCAAGGGAATTGCCACAGTAGCCCTTGAAACCAAGACCCCAGTCACCTTTGGTATATTGACGACAGATAGTCTAGAGCAGGCCATTGAAAGGGCAGGCACCAAGGCGGGAAATAAGGGCTGGGATGCTGCCATGGCAGCCATGGAGATGGTGAATCTCTTCAAAGAGCTGGGATAATTCACCCTTCGTTCAAAACCACCACCAGCCTTCACCTCTCCCATTGACCTTCTCGGACCGTTTCCAAGATAAAAAATGGGTTCAAGACGTCGGGCCAGAGAATTGGCCATAAAGGTTCTTTTTCATCTGGAATTTACTCCCGGGACTCCCGAGGATGTATTCCAACTCATCTGTGAAAATTTCGGCGCCAGCAAATCCATCAGATCTTTTTCCAAAGAGCTGGTCCTTGGGGTTTGTGCCAAAAGAGAAGAACTTGATCGATTGATCAGCGGCGCTTCAGAGCACTGGCGGCTGGAAAGGATGTCAAGGGTCGATAAAACGATCTTGAGATTGGGCGCATTTGAAATCCTGGTCATGAAGGATATACCCCCTAAGGTTTCTATTGATGAAGCGGTTGAACTGGGAAAGATGTACGGAACCGAAGACTCGGGGAGCTTTATCAACGGCGTGCTGGACAACATCTACAATAACCTGAAGCAGGAAGATGCCCTACAAAAGAATGATCTGAAAAGTCATGAAACTTGATTTGCGATTTTCTGATCGCCCCTTAGAGAGTCTCTGGTGTCAGGCTGTGGTGGCCCTTGTTTTTAAAGGTCCCGATTTGACGGAGGGCGCGCTTTTCAGACTGAACGAAAAAATGGCCGGATTCTTGTCCGGCCTGCAAGAGAGAGGGTTTTGGACCGGCAGCAGAGGCGAGAGCATTCTTGTGGCGTCTCAGGATGCGATTAGAGCAGAAAAAATTTTACTAAAAGGCCTGGGAGAGAGCAGGGATTATGACGTAAAGCTCCTGGTGAGCCATATCAGAGAGGTGGGGTCCACATTCAACAAGATGGAAATCAATGAATTTGGTATCCATATACCCGTCTTTAGGGGATTGGAGGAGGAACACGCTTCTCATTTGGAGATTTGCGCGCGCCAGGTGGCCAATCCTTTTTTTCAGCATCACAGAGGAGAATCTGATTTCACGCTAAAAATCATTTTTTCTGTTGAGAACTACACAGGTAAGTTCCTGAGGCCTATAGCGGGCCGATTGCGGGAATACTTTGATTTGCAGGGAGAGTTCTCTGTCGTGATTGACCTTGAAAGTGAGCACCAAAGCAATACCATCTGAAAAGGCTGTGAAAACAATGAAATACAACCCATCGGAATTGGAAAAAAGCTGGCAGGCTTATTGGGAAAAGGAGGATCTTTTCAAGGTAGTGGAAGACCCTGCGAAGGAGAAGTATTATCTGCTCGAGATGTTCCCTTACCCCTCGGGAAAGATCCATATGGGTCACGTAAGGAATTACACCATCGGTGATGTGGTGGCTCGATACAAGAGGATGCGGGGAAAAAATGTCCTTCATCCCATGGGGTGGGACGCCTTTGGACTTCCCGCAGAAAATGCAGCCATTGAGAATAAGAGCCATCCTGCCAAGTGGACCTATGCGAATATAGAATCCATGAAAACCCAGCTCAAGAGGATGGGTTTCAGCTATGATTGGGACCGTGAACTGGCCACCTGCGATCCGGAATACTATCTTTGGGAGCAACTCATCTTTCTCAAGATGTATGAAAGAGGTCTCGCCTACAAGAAAAGGACGTACGTGAACTGGTGTGAGAGCTGCCAAACGGTTTTGGCCAAGGAGCAGGTTGAAAATGGGTGCTGCTGGCGGCACACGGAGCAGGAGGTCACCCTCAAGGAGATGGATAGCTGGTTTTTTAAGACGACAGTCTATGCTGAGGAAATCCTGGAACACTCTGACAGGCTTCCCGGATGGCCGGAGCGCGTCTTGACCATGCAAAAAAACTGGATCGGAAAGAGTTTCGGGGCCATCATCCGTTTTCCCATAGTGGATTCCAAGGAGGTCATCGAGGTATACACGACAAGGCAGGATACCGTGTACGGGGCCACCTTCATGTGTTTTGCCCCAGAGCACCCCATGATCAAGGAAATTATTCAGGGACAGCCTCAGGAGAGAGAGGTGCTCGCCTTTATCGAGCGGACTTTGAAGGTGGATAGCTACATCCGGGCAGCAGACTTCACGGTGAAGGAGGGTATATTTACAGGGCGGTACTGTCTGAACCCTGTGACTCAGGAGAAAATACCCATTTACGTGGCCAATTTTGTGCTTTTTGATTATGGGACGGGGGCCATCATGGCCGTTCCGACCCACGACCAGAGGGATTTTGAGTTTGCCAAGAAGTATGATCTGCGCCTCAGGGTGGTCATACAACCACCAGGTGAGGAACTGAGTGAGGAGACCATGACCGAGGCGTATGAAGAGGAGGGTATCTTGGTCAATTCCGGCCCCTTTGATGGGCAGCGCAACTTGTCCGCCTTGGACAGCATCGCTGAATACCTGGAATCAAAAGGGATGGGCTACAAAACGGTGAACTTCAGGCTGAGGGATTGGAACATTTCCAGACAGAGGTATTGGGGAGCGCCCATTCCCATTGTTTACTGTGACAAATGCGGAACAGTCCCCGTCCCCGATGAGGATCTTCCCGTGGTACTCCCCCTTGATCTTGAGATGAGGCCCAATGGAGGCTCTCCCCTGCCTTTTGAGCCTTCCTTTTATGAGACCCCATGTCCCGAGTGCAAGGGCCCTGCCAGAAGAGAGACGGACACGATGGATACCTTTGTTGAGTCTTCCTGGTATTTTGATCGTTATGCCAGTCCAGATTTTGATCAGGCCCCTGTCGATCCGAAGAGGGTGGACTACTGGATGCCCGTGGACCAGTATATCGGTGGGATAGAGCATGCCATTCTTCATCTCCTCTACTCCCGCTTTTACACCCGGGTACTGCGAGATTTTGGGTATCTCAAGGTGAGCGAGCCCTTTACTAATCTTTTGACCCAAGGAATGGTGTGTAAGGAGACGCAGGAATGTCCTGAGCACGGGTATCTCTATCCCCACGAAGTGAAGGAGAACCGATGCCCGCATTGCGATTCCGATATAATCACTGGCAATACGGTCAAGATGTCCAAATCCAAGAGAAATGTGGTGGATCCAGAGGATTTGATAGACCGTTACGGTGCTGACACCGTGCGCATGTTCTGTCTTTTTGCCTCCCCGCCTGAACGGGACCTGGAATGGAATGACAAGGGCGTGGAGGGATCGTTTAGGTTTTTAAATCGGGTCTGGCGGCTTGTGGGTGATACCCAGAAGGAGATTTCAAAGGTTCTGTCCTATCAAGGCAAGGAGCCCCTATTGGGTGATTTGAAAGATCTTCATAGAAAAACCCATCAGACCATCAAAAAAGTGACCATTGATATTGAGGATCGTTTCCACTTTAACACGGCCATAAGCGCGGTGATGGAATTGGTCAATGAAGTGAACAAGTATCTGAATAGTGGCCAGGACCGAGGAGATTTGGCCTGGTCTGTGGTGAGAGAGGCTGTGGAGGCCACCGTTATACTGCTGGCCCCGGTCGTGCCCCATATCACGGAGGAATGCTGGCGGAGACTAGGCCATGAAGCGAGTCTCCTGAATGAGCCTTGGCCGGAGTACAGGGAGGAAGCGCTCGAAGTGGAGAAAAGGCTCATTGTCATTCAGGTGAACGGCAAGGTGAGAAGCAGGATACAGGTGCCCACCTCTTTTAAGCAAGAACAAATCGAGGCTGAGGCGCTCAGGGACAAGAAAGTTCAGCAACACGTGGGTGAAAAGCCGATCAAAAGGGTAATCGTGGTTCAGAATAAGTTGGTCAACGTGGTGGTCTGATCAGATCGGCTTAGAGATGCTAGCAGTGGGGCTTTTGGTCATGAAAAAAGACGGAATGATCCACCCCAAGTATCGCATTCTTCCCTTTTTTTGGGGAATTGCTCTGCTGATTTTCTGGTGCATATGCACGAGTTGTGGATATTCTTTTCGAGCCACAGGGGAACCAATAAGCATCAGGCTGGATAGTTTGGCCATACCTATGATTGAGAGCACGTCATCTGACATAGGTTTTGAGGCCTCTTTTACAAAAATTGTCAGGGATAAATTCATCACGCAAGGTAAGGTCCCCCTTGTGTCCACAGAGCAAGCCCAGGCCGTTCTGTCAGGACGGGTATATGAGATCCGAACGGTGCCCCTGAGTTATAGAGTTGAGCAACAAACGGTTGGCGGGGTTGTTACTACCTTCCAGGAGACAACGAGCCGAAGACTGATACTTAAACTGGACATACGACTGACGGACACGGATACAGGAAAGGTGATCTGGCACGAGAAGGCGATGGAAGAGATGGCCATCTTTGAAGTGAGTCTAGACCCTCTCGTCACCCAGTTTAATCAACGGGTGGCGCTTGAGTTCATTGCACGGGCGCTTGCAGACAGGATATTTCTCAAGACCATGGAAAGGTTCTGATGGCCAGGGATTTGCCACCAGAGGATCTCCTGAATTCCCTTGAAAAGGGGCAACTGGCTCCCTTTTATCTCTTTTATGGCCCTGAAGAATTCAGGTTAGAAAAGGTCCTGGACAGAATACGCAATGATTTCATCCCAGACTCGGCGAGGGATTTCAATCAGGAGATCTTTTATGCTGGAGAAAAGACGAATCCAGCCGAAATAATCAGTCGATGCCGTTCTCTGCCTTTTCTAACCGGAAGCCGGCTGATTATCGTGAGACGAACTGAGAAATTCAGTACGGGTGAGCTGGAGACTTTCCTGCCATACCTTGAAAAACCTGCTGACACGACCTGCCTGATTTTCATTGCGACCAAGACCGATTTCCGGAAAAATTTCTATAAGCGGATCAAGGAACAGGGCCGGGCGGTTAATTTCACGAAACTGCGAGAGAGCCAGGTTGTCCCATGGATTAGAGGGACTGCCAGGGAGTTGGGGTTGAAGATAGATGGTCAGGCCGCTGCATATCTCCATCAGATCGTGGGCAACAGCCTCAGGGACCTGTACGCTGAACTGGAAAAGCTCAATCTCAGGTATGGGGAGGAGCTGGTGGGTGTGGAGCAGGTGAAAGGACTTGCCATTCATAGCCGGGTTTACACCATTTTTGAACTCATGAACAAGGTGTCTGAAAAGAACTGCCATGAATCTCTGGCTGTGTTGAACAAATTCTTGGAAGAGGAAGACAAGAGGGATGCCCCTCTGCGGATCCTCGGCATGCTGAATAGGCAGATCAGGATTATTTGGCAAACCAAATCCATCCTCTCAAAGGGGGGACAGATTAGCGAGGTGGCCAAGAAGTTGGGCCTACCGGACTTTTCGGCCAGAGACTTTGCGAGACATGCGCAAGGCTGGTCCATAGAGGAACTGGAGAAGGGAGTAGATCTTCTTTATAAGGCGGACGGCTTGTTGAAATCGGGGTCGCGCCCTAAGCCACTCCTTGAGAATCTGGTGTTCGGTCTCTGCGCTTGATATCCTTTATGAGGATGAAAGCTTCTTTACCTG
>Ga0111161_1015_pt1 | contig 26260 bp, 22 predicted proteins | sample DeeMarSeWOR28_12_FD_80264 | JGI IMG/M metagenome (GOLD analysis project Ga0111161, IMG submission 80264) | Nitrospira bacterium SG8_3
AGGTCATCATGGTTCGCACACACTGTTGGCAGGAAGTGACGACCGCCTCAGCTCCACTGTTCATGACTTCCTCGATTTTCCGTTTTGCAATTTCTGCGGACAGCTTTGCATCAATCATCTCCAGGTTCCCTCCCCCGCCACAGCACTGGCAGTTCTCTCTGTTGCGAGGAAGCTCCACAAACGTGATGCCGGGGATGGAGCGAATAACCGCTCTCGGTTCCTCAAAGACCCGCGCACCACGACCCAGGTCACAGGGATCATGGTAGGTGACGGTCATGGGGACGTCCTGAAGGGGAACCTTCCCATCCTTGACAAGTTCCATTAAGAACTGAGAGGCATGGGCGATCTCGAATTCGGGTGGATAATGTTCGCGCCACATCTGATAACAGGAAGGGCATGCAAAAATCACCCGCTTTGCCCCTTTCCCCCGGACGGCCGCCAGGTTGTGTTCCATAAATGCCTGAAACATCTCTTTCAGGCCTGCACCGAGCATGGGGAACCCACAGCACCATTCTTCCTCTCCCAACAGAGTAAAATCGATTCCGCTCACGTCCAGGATCTCTGCAAGGGCCATGGGTATCTTTTGGGCCAACGGGAAATAGGCGGCCACACAGCCTGTGAAATAGACCACCTCTGCTTTTTCCTTGAGATAGCCATGATCCGGGGCCTCTCGCATGTCCTCCACCCAATCGGCGCGCTCTTCGTTGTCTTCTGCAAAGACGTTGTGGGTTTCCTCCAGGTTTTCCCGGATCATCTCAATTTTCTTGGGATAGGCATCAGAATGAACCAGGTCCTGGCGTAGAGAAAGCCACAACTCCTTGAGATGAATCCCCACGGGACAGACCTCCTGGCAATTTCCGCAAAGGGTACAGCGGAAAACGGTGCCACTGAAGTGATCCCACACTTGTTTGGCAGGCTCTTTGGCCGCAAAAAAATGGCGAAACAGTCCTGTACGGCTCTTCAGTATCTGTCTGAGCCCTTTAATACGGTAAACGCCAGACAGCTCCCCGTCCTGGGCGGAAGAGACTGCCGGGCAGACGTCTGCACAGACCCGGCATTGGGTACATGCCTCCATCTCAATGAGCTGCTTGACGCTGTAATCTTGATTAGCCATTTGGACTTCGTTACGTTTGTGCTTCTGAGAGTCTTTGAGTCGTTAAGTTGCTGCATAGGTTCTGCCGTATGCGTTTCCTTCCACTCGACAACTAAACGATCTGACGACTCAACTAAATCTACTCTTCCTTATATTTCTCAATGCTCTCCAGGACCCATTTCTCAACGGCCTCGGGTCCATGGATCAGATTATTCACTTCACCTTTGTCATCCGGCTTGATCTGATACATCCACCCTTTTCCGTAACAGTCTTCATTGATCAAGCCAGGGTCGGTCTCCAGTTCTTCGTTCACGGCGACCAGTTCACCGTTAACCGGTGCAAAGACCTTACCCAACCATTTGCCCGATTCTATTTTGGCGAACTTCTTCCCCAGCTTCAGGGTCTTTCCCTCATCGGGGAGCTGAACATAGACGATTTCCTGAGCCATTTTCTGGGCAAAATCATCCATACCCATGGTCAAGACGTCTCCATCATCCCTTACCCAGAAATGGTTCTCCTCATAGTAGAGTTCATCCGGCATAATGTAACCCTGGATCTCCATAGCTCTTCTCCTTTCTATTTGACAGGATTAACAGGATCAACAAGATTCTCCCTTATCTCCTTGAGTATTTAATTGGCCGCGGACAATCACAGACGACGGCTCTTTCGCCGTTGTATTACTACAAAGAGATTGCTTAAAATTGCCGTGTAACGGCATTCAATCCCGCATGGCGGGCATTGGATGTTGGGAGGGGGCCTTTGGACAAACAACAAACGCGTTTATTGTTTGTCCGTAGGCCTTCTCCCATAATTCTAAGCAATCCTTATCCTGTGTCATCGTATCAACGTTCACAGTCTCTCTTGATTAAGAGTGTCTGCGCAGGTTCGTGTCGTTCTGCGGTTAATTCTCTTATCCCTCCAGCGATTTGCTACGTAGTTTTTTGCATCAATTCATGGATGAACTGGGTCGTGGTGTAGATCTTGAACTTCTGCTTACGCAGCTTGGCGTTAGAAAGGTTGTGAACACAAGAATTGCACTCTGTGAGGACCACATCGGCACCGATTTCCTCGGCCTCCACAAGCCTGCGTCGGGCCATGGCGATGGAGTTCTTGGCATAGGCTCCCCGTACGCCTCCACCCGCACCACAACAAAGGGCATCGGCATGGTGATGAACCATTTCAACAAAGTTAGGGGCTATGTTTCTAATAGTCTCACGGGGTTCTTCGTATATCCCGCAATGCCTTCCCAGATCACAAGGGTCATGATAGGTGACCCTTTTGTCAGTCTTCATCTCCAAATCAAAATCTCTCAGAAACTGGCTCATGTGAACCACATTGATCCCGTTTTCTCTGAGCGTCCCATACTGTGGTTTATTGTTAAAGGTTCGGAAACAATAGGGACATCCGGTAATAACGGTTTTGGCGCCGGTCAATTTGATGAGGTCTATGTTTTTTTGGGCCAGGTCTTCGTTGATTTGATAACCCACATCTTCCAGTACACCGCTACAGCAAACTTCATCGATCAGGGTATAGTCCACGTTGAGACGATCGAGAAGATCTAATGTTGACAGGGTGGCCTCATCCTCCCTGTAAGCCCCCACGCATCCGATGAAGTAAACATATTGAGCCTTTTTGTTCCTTTCCCGGTCGAAATCTTCCGCCTCATCCTCAGCATAGATGTTGGTGTGTTTCTTGAGCACCTCGTACATACCCTTAAAAGCAGGGTGGCAGGACCCAATATGGACCATGTCCTTTCGCGCCTGCTTGATGATTTCTGGGACTTTTACCCCTGATGGACAGTCTTCCGTACAGCTTGCGCAAGTCGTGCACTGAAACAGGGTTTCTATCAACTCGTCACTCAGATCAATTTTCCCGTCCATCACCTCTTTGAGGACCAGCATTTTCCCGCGGGCATTCAGGGCAGGGCGGAGCGTGCTCCCATAGACTGGGCAATGCGCTTGGCAAAAACCACACCGGGAACATTGCAGTATCTGTTCACGATATTTCCTGTCAAAATCGTACTTCGCTTCCATTCAGCATCTCCTTAAACATTTGGTTAGCCACAGACCCACGCAGACACCCACAGACATCAGTTGTCGTTAAGCTGGACAGGATGAGACTGGATAAACTGAACAAGAATTGCTTGAAAATATGGGAGAAGGCCTTACGGGGAAACAATAAACTTGTTTATTGTTTCCCTTGAAGTCCTCTTCCATTACTCAATCCCGCCATGCGGGATTGAGCCCCGCTGCGCGGGGATTTTAAGCAATTCCTCTCAAACAGTCATTTAAAAAGAATTCAGTGTCCGTGTCCGTCTGTGTGGGTCTGTGGCTAATTTATCTACCCTTCCAGGGCCATTTTGCCCGGATTTAGAATATTATTCGGGTCCATCATCTTCTTGATACTCCGCATCACATCCATGGCCACGGCATCATGCTCTAGGGTCATGTAGGGCGCCTTTGAAAGACCAATACCATGCTCCCCCGTTAGGGTCCCTCCCAGGTCAATGGCCAGTTGAAAAAGGTCGGCGCTGGCCGCTTCCATCCGTTTCACCTGATCAGGATCATATCCATCGTACAGGATCTGAGGATGGAGGTTACCATCACCGGCATGGCCGAACGTGGCAATTTGGATACCGTGTTTTTCAGCAATGGCCTCAACCCCCTTGAGGAGATCGGCAACCCTGGCCATAGGAACCGTGACGTCCTCAAGAACAAAATGGGTCTTGATCCTGGCCAGCACCGCATAGGCCGACTTTCTCGCCTTCCAGAGGTCCTCAGCCTCCTTTTCTGACCCGGCCTGTTTGACCTCCTTTGGGTTGTTCCGCCTGAAAATGTCAATAACCTTCTGCATCTGGAAATCCGTCTCCTGCTGGGTGTAGCCATCCGTTTCCGCAAGGAGCATGGCATCCACTTCAGGGAGCTCCAAATCCGTATTTTGATTAATGGCCACGATGGTCTGTCTTCCCAGAATTTCCAGCACGCTCGGTATAATGCCACTGTACATGATCTGGCTCACGGCCCGACCCGCATCGGCTAGATCGTCGAAGGTGGCCATGGCCGTACTGGTTGCTGTGGGGTTTGGGTTAATCTTGAGTGTAATCTCCGTGACGACCCCCAGGGTCCCTTCAGAACCCACAAAGAGTCGCGTCAGATCATATCCTGATACGCTCTTCATGGCCTTGGATCCGGTCCTCATGATCTGGCCGTCTGGCAAAACCACCTGGAGCCCCAGAACATAATCCCTGGTCGTCCCATATTTGGCCCCTTTTACGCCGCCCGCATTGGTGGCCACATTGCCCCCCAAAGTGGCCACCTTTCCACTGGCTGGATCAGGAGGAAAAAAGAAACCGTCTAGGGCCAAGGCCTTTTCTAATGCCGCATAAACCACACCCGGCTGGACGATGGCCAAACGGTCCTCAATGCTGATCTTTAGGATCTTGTTCATGTGACTCAAGTCCAAGACGATGCCTCCCTTGGCAGGTACAGCCATGCCGGAAAGGCCGGTCCCCGCACCTCTGGGTATTACTGGGATGCCTTTTCGGTTGGCCAGCTTCAGGATCTCCGAGACCTGCTCTGTGCTCTCAGCCCATACCCCGCATGAAGGCCTGTGACTGTGTTCCGATGCATCATAGGAGTAGGAGACTATATCTATCAGACTGTCCGTGTAATTCTTTTCTCCCACGATATGAATCAGGGCCTCCTTGATCTTTTTGTCCATGATAAGCTCCTGTATGTTCTATACCACTCCACTATAATATATATCAATTACAATCTTGGGTCCCCTAGTTGATGGTTAGGTAATTCCCGACTCATGGCCACGGTCTGAAACGGCATTCATGGCCAAGACCACGGGTGCCATGATGATATGAAATAGCCGGCTGAAGGGCAAATAGGCCACAAAGGCTCCTGTCAGGATGGCGTGCATGTACCAGATATATCCGTAGGCCCGGGTCAGTCCAGAGGCCCCTGAAAATAGAAGACTGAGGCCGTAGCCCACAAAGGCATATTGGGCATACTCAGGAGCGCCAGTCATCGCAATCCTTATGCCTTCCACAAAGTAACCTATGACCACAATGCCTGCCAAGAGTCCCAGGGCCAGATAATCCTGTCTGGGCAGCCCAGGAATAGGGTCGGACCGTTTTAAAAGCCCACGAATCACCGCCAGTATGACACCGAGGAGAACCATGATCCCTGTCAGATCAAAGAGAAATGCGGTGGTCGCTTGGTTCTTGTTGATCATGGCCCAGACCCAGGACCATTCGGGTTTCCAAAGCGAGGCAATGAGGGCCACGAGCCCCCAGGCAAACCGAAACGCAAAGGGGAGAAAGATGAGACTGTGGATGAACCAGCGTATTCTAGACTGTCTGTAGAGTCTCCTCTGAAGAAGTACGTCCATAATCATCGCCCTGATAACCAAAACGATCTTCATGGAGAAAATGGTCACGAGGGCACGACCCAGAAGCCTGACGCCTTTGTAAAGGGGATTCGCACTGCCCTCACCGGGCAGTGATCCTGTCAGCCAGACGGAAAAGCCCATAACCAAACCAAGCAAGAAAATGATCAGAGAGATAAGAGTGACCGTGTCACCCACGGAAAAGGTGGCTGTGTGACATGGCATGCAGAGGATGCTCTTGGCCGGCAGCACCATGGATACCGCCCCAACCTGATTCCCCTTCGCGTGACACCTCTGGCAGGCATCCTCATCATCTCCGCGAATCATATGATGGATCCTAGAGGTCACGCCCAATTGAGGTCTCTTCTTCCAAATAACGACCATGGACACCGGATCCCTGACGGGCTCTACCCCATCCAGGTGGCAGGCTCCGCAGGCAACTGTCAGGTGGGCATCTCTCGCCACCTTTTCGTCATGAGGGGGATGGCACTGCGCGCACTCCCCCAACTTCTGATCTTTATGGAGGAACTGGGCGGCTTGTTGGTGACAGGTAGTGCATGTAACCCTTACATGCGGCGTTCGCTGGTATTCCTCTTCATTGATCGAAGGAACCACTCCCGCAGTTATCTTCTGGGCTTCAAGGCCCGCCGCACCGTGGCAATGGAAGCAGAGTCGGGCAATCTTCTCCTTTGCCCCGGGATCTTTGGATTCAACAGAACGATGACAGGCCAGGCATGCCTTATCTTCATCAGAGGGTGGTGGCAAAGAACTTCGAGTTTCGTGGCACACGCCACATTGCTCACCAACAGCTCTGTTTGGATCAAAGTTGCCCATCTCGTTCTGACCAAGCCGCAACTGATAATGGGGGTGGTGGCAAGCCAGACAGTCTTCATATTTTTTTCGATCTTTGATCTTCTTCGCACCATGCATCCCCTCATCTATGTCCTCCATCACGTCATCGTGGCAATCCAGACAGGTATCCAGATGAAAAAAATCTTTCAGGTTTTTGTTCACTTCTGTTGGATTGGGGTGGAGACGCCCGGAGATGTCCGCATGACAGTCCTGGCAGGAATTCTGTCCATGGGCGGAGATATGAAACTTCCTGGCATCCACGAACCACGAGGCCAGGGCAAGACGCTGGCTCAAAACGACTAGCAGTAGGGCCATCAAGGAAATGGTCCCGACATTTGTCAGAAGGCCCACAAAATTTTTCGTCTTGTTTGGTTTGTGCATGAATGAAGTGATCCCGCCTTCACTTTATCATCCCCACCACATACGGACCGTCAGGGATCACAACCACATTCTCGTGGCTCGATAGGAGTTCATTAACCGTTTCTTGGATATTCTCCACGTTTATGGCACCCATCTTCTCCAGATCTTGCTGAGAGAGACCGGGCGAGTAGACGTACACTTTGCCAGCGTATTCCATCACCTGATACACGTTTTGTGCGCACCATTGATCTATGACGAAATTTTCTGGATCGCAGTAGCCTTCAAAGAACTCTTGGGGGCTGCACACGGAGCGTAGGATCCCGCAAAATTCAGGGTTCCCCAGGCCTTCCCGGCATTCGCAGGCGAGGAGGATGCTTCCACCTTTCCTTAGAATATCCTTCGCGCCGATCAGGGGCTTGCTCATCTGATAAAACGTGGCGTCCAGGGGATAACCCCCTCCAGAGGTGATGACCAGGTCCACAGGACGGTCCAGTGTGACCGTAGAGTTTTCATAGACTCTTTCGCATCCCGCCACATGGGCATGGTTGTAATGCCCCGCAAATACCCCAGCTACCTTGCGCTCTTTGTTGATCACCACGTTCAAGATGAAATCCGCACCCGCCAATTCCGTCACCCGGATACCATACTCATGAAAGGGGTTGCCTTCAAGAAGGCAATTGGTCAACTTGGGATGGTCGATCATCTTGTAGGAATGCATGAACTTCATGGTCTCGAAACTGGAAATCCCGGGCAGGATGGCTTTTCTTCCTCCAGAAAAACCGGCATACATATGGGGCTCGATCAGACCTGTCAGGATTTTCATTGTTGACCTCGATGGGCGCGCCCTCTATTTCATCTATCTTTCGGTACACCTCTGGTTCGCGGCAGTAGTGATTCACAATTCTGTATTTATCCATGATCTGCCGGCCCACCATGGATTCCAACTCCTCCCCTTCATTGGGGCGGTGCATGCCTGTGGCGATCAATATGGTAATTTTCTCTCTACCTATGCCGCTCTCTTCAAGGACTTGTAAGAGCGGGGGAAGAATAATCTTGTTGGGCACTGGACGCGTGATATCAGAAATCACCACACAGGCATTTTCCCTACCCTGTGCCAGCTCCGTGAGTGGCGGACTCTCGATGGGATTTGCGAGGGCTGTGTAAACGGCCCCTTCAGGATCGGGGAGGGGCTCAACCCTTTTCATATCCAGGATGGAGACCGTTTCCGGAACGCTCAAATCAATGGTCCCTTTTCCGAATATCAGCTTGGCTTCTTTTTCAGGCATATCCCTTTTCCTTTCATATCACCCTGTGAGTGCTGGTCCCGACCCTAAAAGGCGGGGCATTCTCGTTTAACCGCAAAACGATCTAATCCACCTTGAGAGGCAATGGCGTAGTTCGTCAGAACTGTCATTCCGGGCGAGCAGAACCCCGTATCGAGTACGGGGTAGGCTTGTGGGGCGAGACCCGGAATCCAGGAAGCTAGGGGAAGGTCAGATCATTCTGGATCCCGGCTCGCATCCCGCTCCGCGGGATTTGGCCAGGATGACGGATCGGAACACAGTCTCTGATTGGAGAGAACTAACCCTTTGATTTTCTTTCTATCTCCAGCTTCTTCAGTTCCCTTCGCATGATCTTGCCCGTGGCCGTCATGGGCAATTCGCTCACAAACTCGATTTCCCGGGGATATTCATGGGCGGCCAGTCGGGTTTTCACAAACTTCTTGATCTCCTCCCCTATATCCGGTCCAGGGGACATATCAGGCTTGAGAATAATAAAGGCCTTTATCACCTCGGTGCGGACCTCGTCAGGGCTGCCCACGACAGCCACCATGCTCACGGCAGGGTGCTTTATGATACAGTCTTCAATCTCTGCCGGGCCGATACGATAACCCGCGCTCGTAATCAGATCGTCCTTTCGGCCTACAAACCAAAAATACCCGTCCTCATCCTGTCTGGCCAGGTCCCCGGTCACCCACCAATCCCCCACGTACTTCTCTCTGGTCGCCTCAGGGTTTTTCCAGTATTCCAGACACATGACCGGGTCAGGTCTCTTGATGGCCACTTCGCCCACCGTTCCGGGTGGCACCCCGTTACCAGCGTCGTCCACAACGGCCACTTCATGGCCCGGAATGGCTTTTCCCATGGACCCGGGTCGGATCTCCATAACCTCACTGCAGCTTCCCACCACCAGATTGACTTCTGTCTGCCCATAGAATTCATTGATCGTCAATCCCATCACCTCTTTGCCCCATTCCAGGAGTTCCTCACCCAGGGCCTCGCCGCCGCTTCCAATGCTACGCATCTGATAGTCATAACGACTGCGGGGATCTTTCACCTGCCTCATCATTTTCAATGCCGTAGGGGGCATGAAGGCGTTTCGGATGCCATATTTGGCCAAGAGATGGAAGGCTTCCTCAGGGTCAAATTTCTTGGCCCGATGGGCAACCACTGGAATGCCATGGTGCCAGCTTGGGAGAAGCACATCCATAAATCCGCCCATCCATGCCCAATCAGCAGGGGTCCAGAAAAGATCATCCTCTTTGGGGAAAAAATTGTGGGGAAACTCGATGCCCGGCATGTGCCCAAGCAAAACCCGGTGGGCATGGAAGGCCCCCTTTGGGGGCCCAGTGGTCCCTGAGGTGTAGCTGATGAAGGCCGGATCATCTGCTCTGGTCTGAACGGGCTGAAATCCTGCCGATCCCTTTTCTATCAATTCCCAAAAATCCAAAATCCCTTCACGTCCCTCACCTCGAGTAACCACCACTATTTTGAGACTAGGAACCTTTTCCCATACATCCAGGACTTTTTGGAGGTTCGCCTCATCCGTGACAATGCCTTTGGCCTCGCTATTGGAGAGCCGATACGCCAAGCCGTCCGTGCCAAAGAGGGTGAACAGAGGAATCGCAATTGCCCCCATTTTGTAAATGGCAATATGCGAAATGCCTGCCTCGGGGGATTGGGGTAACATGATACCCATCCGGTCACCCTGGCCCAGACCGTGTGCCTTGAGTCCGTTGGCCAATCTGTTGGACAGCCTCTTGAGATCCCAGAACGTATATTGCTCCAGTTGCCCTTTCTCGTTCTCATAGATTAGCGCCAGCCGATACCGTTGGCGCGCCCATTTATCACATATGTCCACACCCATGTTGTAAAATTCCGGAATCTCCCAGCTAAACGAGCTATAGACCTCCTCATAGGTCTCACCAGGTTTTAACATGCCCTCACCCCCTTTCTATCCCCATCATGGGTAGCGTTTTGCGGAGGATAGATATTGCCCCAATTGCACCTTTTTATTACTCTAGGCCTTCATATGAGTCAAGAATAGACTCAATCAATCTTTTTGCCACAACATGCGGGAATCTCGAAATTGAAAGGCTTCCCCCTTGATATCTGGGCTACAATGAGGTTAGAACATACAAGGCAGAAGGTTTTCTCTCGCCCGCTCCTCCTCAGCCGTGCACGGGGTCGCTAGAGCGCGCAGATTACACGGAGAATACTCTACGGATTTTTAACCACAGACCCACGCAGACATACGCAGACAGGAAGGATCGCTTGCAGCTATATGGAGAGACTTTTTCAGGGTCAGCCAATCAAGCCACCACTCTAAGTGGTGGTAAATGACTTGATTTAAAGATTCCCCGAGCCTGTGTTTCGGAGGTTTTGCTCATCATGAAATCAACCCCTCATAATCTGGTCATATCCGCCATTTACAACGGTAGAAGAGGTGATCGGCCCCCTGTAGGAAATCCCACATCCATAGTCTGTCATGATCTCATGGATGCCTGCGGTGTTTCCTTTCCGCAAGCCCACTTGGATGCTCAGGCCATGGCGGAACTTGCCATTGCCGGCCATGAAATTGCCGGTTTTGACACGGTCATGCCTGAATACAGCGTGCATCAAGAAGCGGCAGCACTTGGCTCCCAAGTGGACTGGGGCCATCGCGACATGATGCCAGACGCAAAGTCCGCACCTTATGAAGACTTCTCTGATATTGATGTGCCGGATAACTTGCTTGAGAAGCCCTCCATGCGTGTGGTCCTTGACGCCCTCTCAACGCTTCGCCGACATTTAGGGGCCAAGGTGGCCATTGTGGGAAAGGTCATGGGCCCATGGACCCTCTCCTATCATTTGGCGGGTGTGGAGAATTTCCTCCGGCATGTGGGCTACCGTAAAACTGAGAAGGTGAACAAGATGTTGCGGCAGCTGATGACCGTGACCATTACCTTTGCAAGGGCCCAGTTCCAGGCTGGTGCAGACATTGTTGTGGTGGCCGACCATGCCACGGGGGATTTGGTAAGTCCGCAACATTATGAAGCCTATCTCCTGCCCATCCATCAGGAGATCACCGCCCGCATTGAAGGGCCTCTGGTCCTGCACGTTTGTGGAAATTGCCGGGATCGGGTAGAGCTCTTTGCTGACGCGGGTTTTGACGCCTACCACTTTGAGTGGCAGGTGGATGCCAGGTTTGCCGTTGAAAGGGTTGGGCACCGCATGTCCCTGGTGGGAAATGTGAACACCTCTGAGACCCTATTCATGGGAACGCCTGACGACGTTTACAGGCAGGCAAGATATGCCATTGACGCGGGTGTGAACATCATTGGGCCTGAGTGCGCCGTTGCCCTCCCCACGCCTCTTGAAAATCTGAAGGCCATTGTCTCTGCTGCGCACGAGGGGTATTCTCCCTAATATCAGGCAGCAGGGGCTGGAATCCCCTGACCGCTTTCTTTAATACACCTCTCGGCAAAATCTACAGGTGCCCGACTCCGAGCCCCTGAGGCCATAAAGTTGATCAAAAACTATAAAAACTACTATCCATTTAGTTAAATTTATATAAAATACACTTTTGCCCTCAACTGAAGATTTCCTGGCTGGCCACTTTCAACATGGCGAGATTGCTATGCCCATTCGCTCTCTCTTGCCCTAAAAAAGGCTTTTTTTACAAATAATTACTTGATTTTGGCCAGAAACAAGCTATCATATATGTGGTCAATAAAGATCCCTCTTTATTGGTCTGAGGGTTTCGTTTCAGGGTAAGATCCATTTGTCAAAAGTGGCAACCTGAAGTTTGGAACCGTGAGAATTCATTTGAAAGGAGGTTGTCGCAATGGCGAATGGAATCGTCAAGTGGTTTGATGACCGCAAGGGCTACGGCTTCATTCAGCAAGAAGACGGTCCCGATGTATTTGTTCATCACACGGGAATCAATGGGAGCGGATTCAAGTCTCTCAGAGAGGGCGACAAGGTTACCTTTGAGATCGAGGAAGGTAAAAAAGGCCCTGCTGCAGTGAACGTCACTGTCGTCTAAGAAGTGTCTGAGCTGAAACAAGGGCATTCCATCGGATCATGATGGAGTGCCCTTGTTTATTTTGACCCTCAATCGAAGACTTGAAAGTTTTTGTTTTTTGTATATGATTGACCCTAATCTAGTCCTAACAAAATCAAGTTAGTCGACAAGGGAAAGAAATGGAAGAGGATTTTGGAAAAGAGCTGGACGAACTCAAGAAAGATAGGTCTGAGAGCGTGAAGCGAAATCGCAAAAAAAAGAACATCCGTCACTCCCCATCACAAGTCAATTTAAACCCGGAAGCCCGTTATCTCGTTTACAGCGCAGTTGGGGTTTTTGCTCTGGTTGTAGTTCTGGTCTTGTTCTCCGGAGGGAAACGTGAGATGTCCGCAGGGGATTATCACTCTATCAAGGCCAAACTGGGCGATCTGGAGAATAGTGTCATCAAGCTTGAGGGAACGGATCAAAAGATAGCGCATCTTGAAAGCCAGGTGAAAATGCTAGAGCGATCTCTGTCTAAATTGACCAGGCCTGTAGCCTCCACCACAAAAAAAAGGACCTATCATGAAGTGCGTCGTGGGGAAACACTCTCCCGAATTGCACAAAAGTACGGCATCAGTGTGGAAAAGCTGTGCCGCCTGAACAAGATAACCCCCAAAACAGTCATCCGCCCAGGCCAGAGACTCCTTATCTCTTCGGGCGGTTAACAATGAACCCCCCTTGCCTTGCATGCCTTGAAATGCACACCTCGCCCTATTGCAACTAAACTTTGAAGTGGTCCATGTGGGCATGTTCATCTGAACCGCAAGCTGGTTGTCGCACTTAAAAAGGGCAAGAAACTTCTTTTCAATATTTCAACAACGTCCCCATAAATAAAAACGGGGAGCCCAATTCTCAGTGGTTGGACTCCCCGTTCCCTACTAAGGGGCGATGATAAGGTTGTTACTTCTTTTTCTTGGCGGTTTTTTTCGCGGTGCTTTTCTTACTTGTGGTTTTCTTGGTCGTTGTCTTCTTCTTTTTCGTTGGCATGGATTCATTCCTCCAGGGTTATTAATAAAGAATAGCTTCAGCCCCTTAGTCTAGAGGATGACATTTCCTTACCCCAATTGCGGCAAAATATAGCTAGGGCAAGCAAATTATCGCCAACTATTTTATAAAAATAAACATTTCAAGGCAAGAGAAAACATTAAACTGAATTTACATTAGCCAGGCCTTCTAGAAAAAATTTCAAGGGCTTTATAGACGGTTTTGATGTTTTTGAGAATCGAATGATTTGATTAAAGATCTTAACTAAACTTAACTAGACATGGCTTTCAGGACGAGCTCTGTGATGTCCATGACTTCGAGGTCCATCTTTTGCCTTCTGGCCCTGGATTTAATGGTGCGAACACACTGTTGACAGGATGTGACTACTGTTTTTGCGCCCGTCCTCTGGATCTCCTCAATTTTCTTCTGGGCCACCGTTCCCGAGAGATTGGCATCGGCCATCTCCAGATTCCCTCCGCCCCCGCAACAGATACTCTGGGCCTGATTCTTCTCCAGTTCGACAAATGTGAGACCGGGAATGGACTTTAATACGTTTCTCGGCGCATCGTAAACGCCGCTGTTTCTCCCCAAATCACAAGGATCGTGATAGGTCACCGTGGTGTTCATTTCTCTTAGAGGAATAGTGCCCTCTCCTATCAGTTTCTCTAGAAATTGGGTGGCATGAAAAAGTTCTAGATCCGTGTCGTAATGCTCCACCCAGGTCTGGTAACAGGAGGGACAGGAAAAGATTATTTTCTTCGCACCCAAATCCTTCACCTTCTCCAGGTTGTGCGCCTTCAGTTCCTGCATTCTCTCGGGCACCCCTGCACCAATCAGCGGGAACCCACAACACCACTCATCGCCTCCTAGAATGGCGAAGTCCACATCCGCGGCACCGAAAATCTGAACAAGGTTTTTGGGGATGCTCTGAACCATGGGAAAGAAGGAAGAGACGCAACCCACGAAGTAGACTGCTTCAGCTTTCTCCTTCTCATACATATGCTCCGGGACCTCCTTAATAAGATCCCTCCACTCTCCCCGTTCTTCATTGTCCTCATCCGCGATGTTGTGTTGAGCAGCCAGGGATTTCACCAGGTTCTCCATCCTAGGATGCAGTCCCCTATTGTTGGCGATCTGCTCTCGCATGCTCACAAAGACCTTTTTCAAATCCACACCACTGGGGCAGGTCACAGAACAGGCGCCGCAGAGGAGGCACTTGGCAAAGATCTCCCGGTAATGGTCACTCAAATCCAAAGCTCCCTGACTGTAGTACCTGGCCAACTGAACCTTACCCCGAGGGGAGTACTTCTCCAGGAGCAGCTCTTTGCAGACAGGACAGGATGCGAGACAAAGTCCGCACTTGATACATTGATCAAATTCTTCAGCAAGGAGATTTAGCGTCATATTTGAACTCTAACTTCTCTTTTGACACCAGGCTCAAAACGATTAAGCTCCAGCATTGTTACTTGAAACTTGAAACTTGAAATTTGGGAACATAAGAATATGTTTCTCTATTTTGTACTTCTGCTGAATGCATTAAGTTTAGGTCCCAGCTCATTTATGAGTTCCGTATATTCAGTGATTTTGTCTTCTTTAATAATTTTGCGTCGAATAAGTTTACGCAGCCAAGCTTTCGTCTCCTCAAAAGATCCCCTCGCATACCGATAAAACAGCTTTCTCTCAGCTGGAGTATAGCGACCATAACCTTCAGCCAAATTAGCAGCTATGCTATCGGATGCCTTTATAATTTGGCATCCAATAGTATGCTGGACTTTCTTGGCCCATGCATCAAATCCGAACCAAATCCGATCAGAAAGTTCTTCGGCCAGTTTATAAACATCTAATTCGTAAACCTCTCTCATTACTCCCCTCCTTGTTCCAGTTTCGAGTTTCGAGTTTCAAGTTTCTGGCCCTTTGCTCATCAATATTTCTAAACAACCTGAACCAAAAATTTATTGGGAAAGAATCGAGCTACAAAAAACTGCCGGGGTTCAGGATGTTGTTAGGATCAAAGACCCGTTTTATACCACGCATGATCTCGATGGCACGCTCGCTAAATTCCATATTCATGAACCTATCTTTTGCGATGCCTATACCATGCTCTCCTGAAAGGGTGCCGCCCATTCCGATGGCCGTCTCATAGAGTTCATCCAGGGCCTTATCAATCCTGGCCATCTCATCCTCGTCTCGAAGATCTGTCATAATGAGGGGATGCAGATTCCCGTCTCCGGCGTGGGCCAATACCCCGATCTTAAGCTGATACTTTTCTGTAAGCTCCACGATCTTCCTAATGATCTCAGGAAGCCTCTTCACAGGCACGGTGGCATCCTCCACGATACAGTTGGGCCTAAGACTTGCCACGGCGCCAAATGCCGTTCTCCTCGCCTGCCACAATTTCTCCGCCTCTTCAGACGTACCGGCCCTCTCCACCACAACGGCTCCCCTTTCCTTGCAGAAACTTTCAATGATTTCACCCTGCTTTTCCACCAACACGTCCTCTCCATCCACTTCTATCAATAACAAGGCCTCTGCCTCCTCGTGAAACTTTGCGCCACCGTAGTCTCCTATTACATCCAGAATGACCCTGTCCATGAGTTCCAGGGTCGTGGGGACAATCCCAGAACCGATGATGGCGGAGACGGTCTTCGCCGCATCATCCAGATCTGAAAATGTGGCCTGTAAGGTAGCCTTGGCTGGAGGCAATGGCACCAATCGAACGGTTATTTGCGTAATGATACCCAAGGTCCCTTCGGAACCGCACATGAGCCTGGTCAGGTCATAACCGCTTACGCTCTTTAAGCTCTTGCCCCCTGTTTTGATCACCTCTCCCGTTGGCAACACCACCTCAAGGCCCAGGAGGTAATCCCTTGTGACCCCATATTTCACGCCCCTCGGCCCCCCTGCATTCAGGGCCACATTCCCTCCTATGGTGGAGACGAACATGCTGGCTGGATCGGGCGGATACATGAGTCCATGGCCTGCGACTTCTTTCTGAAGGTCCGCATTGACCACGCCCGGTTGAACAACGGCACACATGTTATCAGGATCGATTTCCAAGATCCTATTCATCCGATGGAAGGCGACTATGATACCCCCCTGTCTCGCCACCGAACTGCCACAGATGTTGGTTCCTGCTCCCCGTGGTATGATATTTACCCTTTCTCGATTGGCCAGGTGCATGATCCTTGAAATCTCCTCAGCACTCTGTGGAACGATGACCGCGTCTGGCCTAAACTCTTGGAGAAATCCATCATAGGAGTACGTGGCAAGATCTTCGGGTGTGTCCAGGAACCAATCCTCACCCACGATCCCGCCAAATTCATCAGCAATAGCCTTTGAAATCATCTTAACTCTCCGTAATTCATAGAGAATTTGAGTAATGAAGCATTGAGACTGTCGAAAAACCAGCTTCTGAGAGGCTGATGGAAAATGCCCAGATGCAAGGCTTCCGAGATCCCGAGGAATCAGGCGTAAGAATCAGGCGCAGGGCGCACGGCAAAAGGCACAAGGGAAAAACCAAGGCTAGCTTCATTATCTTTTATCCTTGAGCCGTGAGCCTTAAGCCTTTGGCCATGGAATTTCATACGCCGCAATGACGAGGGGCGAGGGTAACGCAGCCCTTCGATGCTTCGACATTGCTCAGCATCGACCCTGAGCGATGTCGAAGGGTCGACCTTGCTCAGGGCCATGAGCTTGTCGAATGGCAGATGGACGTTTTCCGACAGCCTCATTACAATACAGGCCCCATTTGCCAGGGCACGAACTCATTATCCCCGAAGCCGAGGCGCTCGCTTTTGGTCTTCTTCCCGGACGCCGTTTCAATCACCAGGTTGAAAATGGCCTCGCCCATTTGCTGGACCGTTGCCTTCCCATCTAGGATGAGGCCGCAGTTCACGTCCATATCTTCCCCAAGACGCCTGTGCATTTCTGTATTGGAGGCCAGTTTGATGGTGGGAACAGGCTTGAAGCCGCACACCGTCCCCCGCCCAGTGGTAAAGCAAATGAGATTTGCTCCCCCTGCCACCATGCCCGTTACGGAGGCCACATCATAACCCGGCGTATCCATGAAGACCAGGCCCTTTGTCGACACCTCTTCCGCATATTCATAGACTTCCGCCAGATTGGTGGTGCCCCCTTTTGCCACGGCGCCCAGGGATTTCTCAAGAATCGTGGTCAGCCCGCCCGCCTTGTTCCCTGGTGTGGGATTGTTATCGATCTCTCCTCCATACCTGGATGTATACCCCTCCCACCATTGAATGCGGCCAATCAATTTTTTCCCCACTTCGCCACTGACCGCCCGGCGCGTGAGGAGGTGCTCGGCTCCGTAGATCTCAGGCGTCTCACTCAGGATCGCTGTGCCGCCCCAGTTGACCAGGAGATCCACCGCCGCACCCAGAGCGGGGTTGGCCGTTATCCCAGAGTAGGCGTCAGAGCCTCCACACTCCAACCCCAACACGATGTGGCTGACCGGCACGGGCTCTCGCTTCACCCGGTCCGCTGAAGGAAGCATTTCTTGGATCGCTTCTATCCCTAGGCGCACGGCGTCCCTCGTCCCTGAGGTCCCCTGGATCTCCAGGCCTTGAAGGAGGGGACCTGTTTTCAGATTCATATTGTCTATGAGACAGTCCAGTTGATTCACCTCACAGCCAAGCCCCACAAGGAGTAAGCCAGCAAAATTGGGATGACGGGCATACCCTGCCAGCGTGCGCTGGAGCAACTGGAACCCTTCGCCATCCGGAACCATGCTACACCCGCTTCCATGCCCCAAAGAGACGATGCCATCCACCTTGGGGAATTTCGCCAGAAAATCGGAACTGACCGCATCGGCGATGAAGCGGCTCACGCTCGCCGAACAATTCACCGTGGAGAGCACGCCGATATAGTTTCGTGTCGCTATTCGACCGTCCTCCCGAATAATGCCATGAAAGGTGGGGTGATCTCCTTTTGGTACAATGTAAACGGGTTGGGCCTCTTTGCCTATCGCGTAATCTCTTACGAAATCCCCCATGGCCATATTGTGGTCGTGGACCCACTCCCCGGGTCGTATGGTCTTGGTAGCGAAGCCTATGATCTGCCCGTATTTACGGATCGGCTCCTTGGGCTTGATCTCGCCCATGGCAACCTTATGCCCGGCTCGGATCTCCTCCCTGCACACCACACCTTCCTTGCCAATCACTGCCTTGGGCGCAAGTCCGCGCAAGACAACGGCCACGTTATCAAGGGGGTTAAGACGGACTATCACAGGCCGCTGGTCGTTCATAACTCCCCTCATCGTCTAATCTGAATTGAGAAATTCCAGGTCTTTCTTTTTTAGATAGTACTTGCCCGCCTGAGTCACCCCCACAATATCACTTGCCACCAGGAATTGGAGTGCTTTGGGTCGAAAATCTCTCACGCCTACCCGGAAAATACTCTGGCTCAAATAAGGAAGCGCTATGGCTGAGGTCTCGTCAAATGCCTCCCTCTTTTCCAGGTCTTTGATAATGCTCATGTATGCCCGTTTTATCCGCCAGGTATTGACCTTCCTTGTCAGCATATACACGGCAATCAAGAGACAGATGGCAATAATGATTTGGTTAAATTCAGACATGTTTACTTCATCCGGTGATTAATCTTCTCCTGCAGGATTGGTCTATGCGCGAATTACATTTCTCCTATATCACTTTTTTTCCAAAAACCCTATCCTATAAGACATTTTCTCTTGAACCTGCCTTTTTACCCGGCTATACTCCCCAAAAACCACTTGTAATCCTCTTGCGCTTGCCCTATGCTCTAAGCGCTATGCATGTCACGATAAACACGGAGGTGGAAAAATGATTCCTGCTGCAATTCCTGAAATCAAGAAAATCCTCTATGCCACAGATCTTTCCGAGAATGCCCGTTTCGCCTTTGGGTACGCCATGAGCCTTGCCAATCGGTACGGAGCGGGAATCACCATCCTGCACGTGCTGGAAGACGTATCTCATTTCGCAGATAGCCTAGTGATCAATATTATTGGCCAGAAGAAGTGGGATGAACTGAGGAAGTCCAATGAGCAAGAGGTCATAGACACCATAAGGGGACGACTCTCCAACTTCTGTGAGGATGTGAGCCGCGACCTTCCCGAATGCCCCTTTATCACGGATGAAATTCTCGTCAAAGTGGGCAATCCGGCAGAGGAGATTCTCAAGCAGGTGGAAAAGAGAGATTTTGATATGGTGGTCATGGGCGCCCATGGTCAAGGCTTCATTGAAGACGCCATCATGGGCAGTGTGTCAAGACGGGTAGTCAGACGATGCAAAAAACCTGTCCTGGTCATTCGCATACCTGACTAAGAAGATCAGAATGACATGAGAGAATCCGACCCCCCACCCCAACGGTGGGGGGTTTTTATTTCACGAGGGTGTTGGCGAGCCACAGGATCGACTGGGGCCATATGATACAGGCGATGAGCCCCAATTCCATGAGTCGCCAGAAGGGGAAAGCGCCCCAGTAGATATCGGACGTGGTGACCTCGGGAGGCGCAACCCCTCTCAGATAGAACAGGGCATAGCCAAACGGAGGCGTCAAAAAGGAGTCCTGCAACATCACCGCTATGGTGACCACAAACCAGACCTTGTCAAATCCCAAGTCCTGCGCAATGGGAAGGAAGAGGGGAAAGGTGATCATGATGATCCCGATCCAGTCCAGGAACATCCCGAGAAAAAAGAGGATGACCATCATGACGATGAAGGTGCCCCATTTTCCGAATCCAATGCCCAGGATGAAGCTCATGACTACCTCGCCTCCCCCTGAACCCATAAAAACGCCGGAAAAACAGGCAGCGCATGCGAGGATGATGATGACCATGGAGGTGGTTTTGGCCGTATTGACCACTGCCTGCGTAAGGCCACTCCAGGTAAACTTGCCATAGGCCACGGTCATGCCAAAGGCGAGCACAGCACCCACCCCTGCGGCCTCCGTGGGCGTGGCAATACCGGCAAAGATGGAGCCCAGCACCCCTAGAATAAGGATCATGGGGGGGACCATGGATTTCATGACCATGAAAACCAGCGTCTTTGCAGAGACAGCGGCCCGTTCCTCCTTAGACAGGGCGGGGCCGTCCTGAGGTTTGATCCAGCACCGGATAAGTATGTAAAGGATATACAGGGTTGAAAGGATGAGTCCCGGAATAATGGCCCCCGCAAAAAGCTTGCCCACGGAGAGAGCCGCCTGGTCGGCCATCACCACGAGCATGATACTGGGTGGGATGAGGATGCCGAGGGTGCCTCCCGCGCAGACGGACCCGGCGCCGAGTCTCTTACTATAGCCATATTTCAAGAAGACCGGCATGGACAGGAGACCCATGGTCACGACCGATGCACCGATGATCCCTGTGCACGCCCCGAAAAGGGTGGAAACCACGACGACCGCTATGGCCAGGCCTCCCCTTACGGGACCAAAGAGATGCTGCATCGTACTGAATAGATCTTCGGCCACGCCCGATTGATCCAGTAACTGGGCCATGAGAATGAAGAGCGGGATGCAGACGAGGATATAGTTATCCATCGTGCCCCAGATCTGGTTCAAAAACATGTAATAGGCCGCAGTCCCCCAGCCGAGATAGCCAAAAATGACGGCCAGGCCCCCCAGGACAAAGGCGAGGGGGTGTCCCATGAAAAGACCGATCAGCAGCCCGACAAACATCCCAATGCATACGAATTCTGCACTCATACCTCTTCCCCCCTAATCATCTGAAGGATGGCCCGAATATATATGGCCAATCCTTGAATGAGCAGCAACGCAAATGTAATGGGGATCGTTGTCTTTATCAGCGGAACCACCCTCAAGGCCGCAGACTCGCTGGTTTCGCCGATGGACCAGGAAGTCCATGCGTAGAGGAGCCCTTGTTGGAAAACAATGACGCAGAAGGGGAAAAAGAAGATCGTATAGGTAATCAGGTCCAGGATTCCCCGCGTCCTTGGCGAAAACCTCTGATAGATAATATCGATACGCACATGGGCCTTGTAGAGCAGGGTGTAGGCGGCCACCAGCATGAAATGCGGGCCGTAGATGTAATCCGTCACCTCAGTGGCCCAGATATGGGGTGCATTGAAAAACCGCCTGGAGATCACCTCAAAAAAGACGACAACCGTGAGGGGAATCACAAGCCAGACAAATATCCTGCCGGACCACTCGCTGACTTTATCCATTCCTTTCAAGAAGGTCTTGAGCTCCATGTCTATCCCTTTCCTTCACCAGAAAACGTTTACCCCATGCCAGGGACTCTAAAAGTTTCCCTGCTTACCTGCGGGGGGGTCAGCTGCATACGGTCTATGGCATACCCTGTTAAGAAAGAGGCCCTTGAAGCGTGACCTTCAATGGCCTCTTTTGGGTCTACTTAACGCCCATCTTCTCCAATTCGGCCAGCACCTTATCCGCATAGGTGGGATGAAAGCCGTACCCAAACTTGCCTGTCATATCTCGCCAGTCCTTGTATTCCTGGAGATAATCCATTTGGGATTTGAGTATCTTGGCAAAGAGCCCGCCTCTCTCCTTGGCCACTTTAATGATATACTCTCCGGCCATATCGTCCAATTTCCTCAGGCTCTCGTCATCCAATTTGACGATCTTCGTCCCTTTTGCGATGAATTTCTCAATGGCTCTTCCGGAGTCGGCTTCGTAAAAGGTGAGGGCCTCCATGGCCGCCGCCTTAGCGGCCCATCTCAATATAACCTGGTATTGTTTGGGTAACTTATCGTAGGCCTTCTGATTCACCATCATCCCCACCTGCGATGCGGGCTGGAACCAGCAGGGCACGCTCCAATACTTGGTGATCTCGGCAAAGCCCATCTCCCAGTCAATGCCGGGGCTGCTGAACTCTGCGCCATCCAGGGTGCCCCTCTCCACGGCCAGGTAGATCTCTCCACCAGGGATCTTCATGGGTGCTGCGCCGAGCTTCTGGAGAATCTCGATGGTGCCCCGGGCTGGTGTCCTCAGCTTCTTACCCTTGTAATCCGCCAGGCTTTGAATGGGCCCTGTCTTTTCCGTGGTGCGAAATCCGGACTCCGAACTTGTGGATCCCAAGGAGAAATACCTCATGCCGAATTTCCCGTAAGCCTCATTGTAGAGGGCCTCACCACCGAATTGATAATACCAAACCATGTAATCCATGTTGGTGAAGCCATAGGGCATGGAGCCCAGAAAATCGAAGACAGGATCCTTGCTCACCCAGTAGCTGGGCCAGTCGCCGACGGCCTGTACCACGCCTTTACTGCAGGCATCAAAATACTCGAAGGCCTTCATGAGGGAGCCACTGGGGAACCATTTGATGACAAAATTCCCCTCGCTCATCTCCTTCACATACTCAATCATCGATTTGTCGCCATGGTACAGATTGATGGCCGGCGTCCAGGTGCTGCCCATCCTCCAGTTGACCTTCGGGCCCGCAATGGCCGTGGAGCCGAATGCAAGAACCATGGCACCTACCATCACAAACAGCGCGATCTTTCTCATTTTTCCCTCCTTATCAATTTAGGTTAATACCTCAGATCTTTCGAGTGAAATCTTTGGCCCCTATCTGTTGTTTTCATCACCCCCTTTCCAAACACGATTTCCTTTCAAAGGCCCTTACTTCCGCACTAGGATCAGCACCGTACGTGAATCAAATCATGCTATTGCAGGGCGAAGACATCAACTTTCAAGCTAATCTCTATCCTTAACTCTAATGAGTTCTAGATGCCCACCAATCGCCACACAATACACGATGCTATACATATCAAATTCACTAGTTCTGTCAAGAAAAACCCCACCACCTCCTCCTCCTAACTTGATTTCCCCTTCTTCTCCGCATAAGTAAGCACCATTCCCCCGTCAAACAGGAGATCTCCTCCTGTAAGATACCTGGCAAAACGGGAAAACCCGAAAGTGAATAAATTGGCCACATCAATGGGGGCCATCATCTCTTTGATGCGGGAGAAGCCCATCATCACATCTCGAACCACTTCCTCGTGGGTGATGCCCCGTTGTTCAGCCTGGGCAGGGATCTGCTTCAGGGCGAGGGCAGTCTTTACAAAACCTGTGCTCACAGAAAACGCCCGTATCTTTCCATCGCCCTCCGCAGCAATGGACTGGGTCAGGGCACGGAGTCCAAATTTGGTGATGTTGTAGGCTGGCTTGTTGAGGGTGCAAATATGGGCGTGCACAGAGGTCATGTTCCCTATGACCCCGGCGCCGTCACTGCTCTGTTTCATGTGAGGTATGCATAATTTCGAAAGATAGAAAGGGGCCCTGAGCATGAGTCGCTGCATATAGTCGTATTTTTGCATGGGAAAGTTCTCTATGGCGTCGATATGCTGAATCCCTGCGATGTTGGCCAGGTACTTGATTGTGCCTGCTTTCGCTGCCTGGGAAACGGCATTTTCGATGTCCTCGTCCACGGTGAGATCTGTCTTCACAAAGAACATCTGGCCCCCCAGATCCTCCACCATTTTCTGGGTCTTCTTCCCTTCCTCTTCATTGAAATCCAGACCCATGACCAATAGGCCATTTGCACCCGCTGCAATAGCCACGGCCCTTCCAATACCGGTCCCCGCGCCGCTCACAATGCAGACGTTATCTCTGTTGAAATTCTCATCGGTCAAAAACAGAATGTCCTTTTTTTTGATTTCTGGCTCAGTGATATCCATTTCCCCCTCCTTTCGGCTGCTTGGCCCAATAAATAATCCAGGTCCCAAGGGCTCGGCTCTGCTTACCTCCCACAGGGATGTGAAGTGAGGGTACGCCCTTTTTCGAGAGGCCATATCTCAAAAAGAATTCCACTAGGCATCGCCGTGACCCAATATTTGAGGTTTAAGGAGTGAGTTGCAGATTCCCAGAAGCTCATAGGCGCAAACCTCAAATATTGGGTCACTTCCCCCTCACTATATAGATATGGCCTTGAGAAAAGGGGCATGGCCTCACATAGAGCCAACCGAGTTCCATTGCCTAGGACTGTATATAGAATGATCCTTTTACTAGCAGCGATTAACCGCTTATTCGAATACCAGAAAGGTGTTCCAGTGCCTTGACCAGGGCGTGATTGCCCTCGGCGCCCAGGCCTTCCCTCTGAAGCGTGCGGTACAGGTTAAAGACCATATTCGTGGCCATGAGGGGGACACCCATTTGATCTGCTGCTTCCAGCACCAGGCGCAGGTCTTTCTGCTGCAAGTCGATGGTGAACCCGGGCCGCCAGTCCCGATCCAACACCTGCGGGCCCCGGTTGCTCAGCATCCAGCTCCCGGCCGCGCCCTGGGTCACCGCTTCAAGGGTCTTTTTCAGGTCCAGGCCTCCTGCCTGGCCAAAGAGCAGGGCCTCTCCCACGGCCAGCATGTTCACGACCACCAGTATCTGGTTGACCAGCTTTACCATCTGCCCGGCCCCGTGACCACCCACATGGGTGATCGCCTTGCCCATGGCCTCAAAATAGGGCATGGCCCGTTTTACCTGCTCCCCATCGCCTCCGATCATGATGGTCAGTGTGCCTTTGGCTGCCCCTTCGCTGCCACCGCTTATGGGGGCATCGAGCATGTGGACGCCTTTTTCCTGCAGCTTGGCCGCCATCTCCCGGGTCGCCTGGGGACTGATGGTGCTCATGTCCACAAGGAGTGCGCCTGACTTTGCCCCGTGTATAACACCGCGCTCCCCCAGGACCACCTCCTTCACATCAGGGGTGTCGCTCACACAGGTAATGACCACGTCACATTGGGAGGCCAGATCCTGGGGGCTTTTGGTCCCCTTGGCGCCCTCCTTTATCAACGGCTCCATACTCTTGGCGGTCCGATTCCAGACGCTCACCTCAAAATTCGCCTTCAGCAGATTGCGGACCATTCCCTGGCCCATAATTCCAAGTCCAATAAAACCAACCAGTTCATTCATGACAGCTCCTTATAATGGCTATTATCAAGATATATTTGAAGTGGATTGACTCTCCCTGAGATTCCAGCCTAATGCCACAGCCCGAGGATTTGGCAACTAGGAGTGATTCAGGTCTATCCGGGCTTAGAAATCTCTTCCAGTCGCGCCTTGTGGGCGGCGCGTTTTTTCCCGGTTTTGGCCAAGACCCGTGAGATCTCTGCAAGGCCTTTTGTCTTCTCCGCAGCCTGGCTGTAAAAGTTTTGGGCCTTTTCCTCCAACGCCAGCGCCCGAGCCATAATCTGCTCAAGGCTCATCTGGGGTGTGATCTCACGGTCGCTCATAAAGGGTTCACTGGTGAAGTCGGTGATGGGCTCCAAGACCATTTCGGTCACATGTTCGCGTCGTGCACGGAGCATGTTTTTCTCGTTCTTCTTCTCATCTCTGGCGAATGCCTCCATCAGGTCTTTATACGCCCCACAGGCTGGGCTTGCGGCTGCCACCTCATAGAACGCCCTATCAGCCCCTTCCAATTCTGCGGCAAAACTCATAATGCTACCGAAGTTGTTTAGCTCCATATTCGACCCTTTCATTCAACGTCAAAACGACTTCCTCCCCATTGAGAGGCTGTTTCGCAATTCAACCAAACCGTCATTCCGGGCGAGCACAACCCCGTATCGAGTACGGGGCAGGCTTGTAAGGCGAGACCCGTGGTTCGACATACTCACCACCCTGAGCAAAGCCGAAGGGGAATCCAGGAACCTAGGGGAAAATCAAATCATTCTGGATCCCGGCTCGCATCCCGCTTCCGTCTTCGCTGAAGCTTCGCCGGACAGGCCGCGGGATTTGGCCGGGATGACTAATTGCTACACGGCCTTTGATCGGGGAGGCCTAAGACTGCCCCCGGTTCATCGGCCCTAACGGTTGAAACTGTTCAAAACCAGCGCGAAATAACCACCTTGGTGTCGGTAAAAAACTGGAATATTTCCCGGCCGTGCCCCTTGAGATCACCAAAAAACGAGTCACCCGCGCCGCCAAAGGGAAAGAAGGCCATGGGTGCGGCAATGCCTATATTTATCCCGAGCATGCTGGGTTGCACGTGGTGCTTGAAGTCCCGGGCGGCTTTACCACTGTTTGTGTACAGACAGGCTGCATTGGCAAAGCCCCGATTGTTGACCATTTCGATGGCCTCTTCCAAGCCTTTTACCCGAGTGATCGGTACCACTGGGCCGAAGATCTCCTCCCGGGCGATGGTCATGTCAGGCGTCACCTCGTCAAAGACGGTTGGCCCCACGAAGAACCCGTTAGGATAGCCTTCGACTTGAATACTCCTGCCGTCAAGGATCAGCTTGGCCCCCTCGGCCAAACCCTTTTCAATATGCCCCAGTACGCGTTCTT
>Ga0111161_1003_pt1 | contig 25899 bp, 23 predicted proteins | sample DeeMarSeWOR28_12_FD_80264 | JGI IMG/M metagenome (GOLD analysis project Ga0111161, IMG submission 80264) | Nitrospira bacterium SG8_3
TGCAAAGAGGCCCAATAGTATCTTGCTGGATTTGAAGAGAATGAATGATCTGGAGATTGATGAAGAGAACATGTATGCGGTCGTGGGGCCGGGCGTTATTTACTCCCAGCTGCAAGAGGAGGCCATGAAACGTGGCCTCTATACGACTGTTCCGGGAGGTGGGGCACAGGTCTCTGTGCTGGCCAACCACATCAACTGGGGCCTTTCTCCCCTCAACTACCGCAATGGCATTCCCGGACGACGGTTGATGGCGGCGGAGTGGGTCCTGCCCAACGGAGAGCTCGTGAAGCTGGGCTCCCTGAGCTTGCAAAACGACCCCTTCCATGGAGAGGGGCCTGGACCTGACCTACGAGGGGCCCTGCGGGGATGGATCGGTTGGTTTGGGGCCATGGGCGTGGTCACCAAGCTCTCTGTGAAATTGTTTCCCTTTCAGACAGAGAGGCTTGAACCCGTCGGCATCAGCCCCCATACGGCTCTCCAGTTTCCCACCAATAGGATGCGTTGGTATAACTACAGGGTGCCAAGCCGTGAGGCGCTCGTGGACGTGATGTATGAAATTGGCAAGGCAGAGATATCGGCCGCAGTGACCAAGGTGCCAATCCAATGGAGGTATATAGCCAAGGCCACCTGCAAAGAAGAATTCTGGGAAGGCTATGATTCGGATGAAGCCAGGAGCCAAATAGGCAATACGCATATCTGCCGCGTCCTCCTTGTTGGTTATACATCGGAAGAGCAACTGGAATATGAGGAAAGGGTTTTGACGGACATCATGGAGGCGTACGGAGGGAAATTGGGTCGAACCCGACAGAGCGATGAATCATGGATTAAGAATGCTGATTCCGCGGGTATGTGGTGGATGACGGGTGCATATACCTCGGTCCAAGTCACTGTGGATACCCTGGATTGTGGCGTTAAGGGGGGTGAAGCCTTTGCAGAGGCCAAAAAGGATTACACGCCACCGCTTATGGATGACTATGGGGAACCGGGGTGGTTCCAGGTGAGCGAACTGGGGCATATGGGCTATCTGGAATTCTTGAACTATTGGGATCCGGATGATGAGGATCTTGAGAAAAAGGATATATGGGTCTATATCACTGTGCCCAAGCTAGATATTGAATTCGGCCTATTCAACGGCTTTAATATCTACACCAGCCCTATGAATATGACCGGCAAGGCCTTTGGTCCAAATTGCAAGGACTGGTTCGAGAAATTGAAACAAACCTATGACCCCGCCAGAATATCTAACATTCCGGTGCCCTGGGATGTGGATGAGTTTGTTGAACAGGTTGATTTCATTAAGAAAGACTGGTAGCCCCTGCCAAACCTATGCCGAAATCCCCTGTATCATTGGGCCCCCTCCGCAAGGGCTCCTGAGCGTGCCCTGAAGACCGCCAACTGCTGATCCACAAGAAACAAGTTGAATGAGCGTTTATTGCTCATTCTAATTCTAAAGAAAAAAAGCGATCGATCGTATTTTTTTCTTGACAAAATCTTCTGCCCGGATAGATATTAGGGCGGATTCAAGGAGGATGAAGCCAAGGGAGTAAAAAAAAGGATTAATAAGCAAGTTTGGGCTAATTTTAATTAAAAATTAGAAAACCGTCGATCGTATCTCACCTTCGTTGAAAGAAGAGTCGAAAATGAGAAGTTCTCCTTCCATAAAGAAACACGAGAGGAGCCAGGACACGATAGAAAAGATTCTTAAGGAGGCTGTTGATCTTTTCTATGAGTACGGATTTGCCAGGACCTCCACGAGACAATTGGTCGGAAGAGTGGGGATGAGCAGTTCTGCCATCTACAATCATTTCGAAAATAAGGAGGAAATCCTTTTCACCATTATTCAAAGGGCGAGTGACAAAGTCCTCTATACTCTGAAACGGGTCATTGAGACACACGATGATCCCGAGGAGTGCCTGAAGCAAATGATCTCAAGGCAACTCTACCTTTTCGAGGACAGTGCCATAAAAAAAGAAATCGCCATATTCATTGATGAACTCTATCAGCTCCCTGAGGATCTCAGGGCAATCTGCAACAAACAGCATCGGGAGGTCTTTGATCTTTTCAAAGCGAAGATCAATGAACTTAAGAACAAAGAGATCAGTAATTCCATAAATGATGTTGTGGCCACCTTTGGTATCCTAGGCGCAATGAATTGGGTGTATCACTGGTTCAGGAATAATGGACGCCTTTCCATTAAAGAGATAGCAGATGAGCTCATTAAGCTATTGTTTAATGGTCTCATTAGGGCGAATAGAACTTAGGGTTTCAAAAAGAAGGCTTCAAAACAGAGGAGGAAAGCTGCTTAGAAATGACGTCTCAACATGTCCTAACAAAGAAGGTGGAAGACCATATAGCGTTTCTAACTTTGAACCGTCCTGAGCAGGCCAATTCTCTGAACAAGGCCCTTTTCCTGGCACTCAGAAGTGAGATGGAGGCCTTAGAATATGAGGATGATGTGAGAGTCATCGTGATTACGGGTGCAGGCAAAAAGGCCTTCTGCGCCGGGATTGACCTGAAAGAACGCGCTCAGATACCAAAAAATGAGATCCTTTTATTTAGGGACCAACACATTAGACCCTGCTTTGATTCCATAAGGAAGTCTACCAAGCCCCTGATTGCCGCAGTCAACGGGGTAGCCCTTGGCGGTGGCGCCGAACTGGCCCTGGCATGTGATATGAGGATCGCCTCTTCCAAGGCAAAGCTCGCTCAGTCCGAGATCAGGTGGGGTATGATTCCAGCTTGCGGGGCCTGTCAGCGCCTGCGAATGATTATTGGGATTGGGAGGGCCAAAGAGATCATACTCACAGGCAGGGAGGTTGAGGCCAAAGAGGCCCTAGAATGGGGCATTTACAATAGGGTGGTGCCCGAGAAGGACTTGATGAGAGAAACCAAGAAACTCGCCTCACAAATCGCCAAAAATTCCCCAGTGGCTGTGAAACAGGCCAAGAAGGCCATCGACATGGGTGCCCATATCTCAGAGGCCCTTGAGTTTGAATTTGAGGCCTCCAAGGCGTGTTACTTCGCTGGTGAAGCCATGACCAAGCCAGAAAAATTCTAATGATGAGAAAGGATGGAGGAAACATGGATTATCAAAATGTCACTTTTGAAATTAAGGAGGAGATCGGACTCTTAACCATCAATCGCCCCAAGAAATTGAATGCCCTCAACCACGCCACCATGGACGAAATTCAGGATGTCATTAGCCAGGTTAGGGCCAATCAGGCGTTGAGAGTCCTGATCATTACCGGAGCTGGGGATAAAGCCTTTGTGGCCGGCGCAGATGTCTCTGAGTTTGTTGATCTCGGTCTGAATGAGGGATTTGATTTTACCCGGAAAGGAAACCTGATATTCCGAGCGCTAGAATATCTGCAAATCCCATCCATTGCAGCCGTCAATGGCTTGGCATTGGGGGGAGGTTGTGAATTGGCCATGGCCTGCACCTTCCGGATCGTGTCCGATAATGCCAGATTGGGCCTGCCAGAGCTTGGTTTGGGCGTCATTCCTGGATATGGCGGCACTCAAAGGCTGGCCCGGATGATCGGGAAGAGCCGGGCACTGTGGCTCATGTTGACAGGGGAGATGATGGGGGCTGAGGAGGCACTTAGGACGGGTTGGGCCAATAGGCTCGTAAAGCCTGAGGAGCTTATGGATGAGGCCTTTAAGGTGGCCAAAACCATCAGTACCAAGGGCCCCTTGGCCGTAAAATACGCCCTTGTCGCTGCCAATCATGGAACAGAAACGGATCTGGATACAGGGTTAGTTATTGAATCGGCCATGACCAGTTTGGTCTTGGCAAGCGAGGACAAAAAGGAAGGTGTTTCATCCTTTTTGGAGAAACGAAAACCCGTGTTCAAGGGAAGATAAATATTAATGAGAAGGAGTGGAGGGCAAAATGATAGATGATTTTAGGAAAATTTACGAAAACCGCCATGAATATATAAAGGAATGGAAGGAGAAAAATCCGGACCGCAAAATTCTTGGCTACATGTGTACATACATGCCTGAGGAAATCCTTTACGCGGCTGATGTTCTTCCGATCCGGATCCTGGGAAGTCACGAGCCACAAAATGTAACAGAGCCCCATATTCTAGGGATGTTTTGCCCCTTTTGTCGGGATGCGTTGGCTCAGGGCCTGCTGGGCCGCTATGATTACCTGGATGCTATTGGCATCACGCACTCATGTCAGCATATCCACCAGGCCTTTGAGAGTTGGGTCTTGCACAAGGAAATCAAGGATTTCTTCATACCCACACCGAATAATGTTCAAACCCCTCGGGCGCTGCCCTATCTGACGGGACAGCTTAAAATCTTCAAGGAACAGGTTGAAGAATGGACAGGGAGAACGATTTCCGATGAAGATCTTCGACGGGGGATCGAAATTGTGGATGAAAACCGGCGGCTGATGGGAGAAGTGTATGAGGCCAGGAAGGTAGATGATCCCCCCATTTCCGGCCTTGATTCCATGTATATGGTGGTGGCGTCGCAGATGGTGGACAAAGTGGAGTTCAATCAAACCCTGGCTGACGTCCTGAAAAATGAACTGCCTGGTCGCACGGCAAAAGAAGATACCGGAATCCGGTTAATGATTATCGGCAGTGAAGATGATGACGCGAAATTTATTGGAATGGTGGAAAGTGTCGGGGCCTCCATTGTTGTGGATGATCACTGTACCGGCAGTCGATATTTCTGGAATCTTACAGAGGCACAAGACGATCCACTGACAGCTATAGCCGATCGATATATAAAGCGTCCCCCCTGCCCTATTAAAGACTTTCCGGCTAGGAACCGCATACCCCACCTGATCGGTCTTGCCAAGGATTGGAATGTGGCCGGTGTGATTATTATTCAACAGAAGTTTTGTGACCCCCACGAATTGGATAAAGTCGCCATCACAAAGGCCTTGGAAGCTGCGGGGTTTCCGACCCTCTATCTGGAGTTTGATGTGACTGTGCCCATTGGCCCCTTCAGGATAAGGGTGGAAGCCTTTTTAGAGACGCTGGGCGCGGAAGACTTGTTTGCCGAGGATTTGTTTTGATTCCAACAAGGGACATAGTAGGGGCCTTGCCCTGAATCCCCCACTTACAGTGGAACAGCAGAATAGTAATTCGTGACCTTTAACTGCAAGCAAAAATAAATGGAGGCCGATAATGGGAAAATACAAGACAGAGCCAATTAAATGTTGGGATAAGGCCAAGGAACTAAGGACCAGCATTTATGAACGCGTCGCCAAGGCCAGGGACGAGGGAAAAATCATTGTGGCCGGTGGAACAGAGAGCATGCTCGCTCTGCCTGCTGGCTATGACATGGAATTTTTGGGTGGTGAGCCCTATGGGGCCAGCTGTGCCTTTGCGGGGAAACATGATCCCAGCGTGTGTCTGGGATTTTTTGAGGCAGCCGAGGCTGCGAGATATCCCAGGGACCTGTGTGCCTATATGCGGCTCGCTATTGGGTCCTTGTTGGCAGATAGATATCTTTTTGGTGGAAACTATCCCAAGCCGACCTTTAATCTTCAGACCCATATCTGTGACAGCCACGCCAAGTGGTACCAGATTATGAGCGATATCGAAGGCGTTCCCTATCATGCCGTTGATTTTATCCCTTATGCCTGGGAGACGGAGAATGAGCTTGAAGAAAGCAAAAGACTCAAGCGGGAGTTTCTGGTGGGCCAAATGCTTGATGCGATTGATTGGATGGAGAAGGTGACCGGAAAGGAATACGATGATGAGAAATTCATCAATGCGGTTAATTGGGAATGCGAGGCCACAAATCTATGGGCCGAATGTTGTATGGTAAACAGATCCATTCCGGCGGTCATGGATGAGAAGATGATGTTCTCCTTCTATATCATCGCTGTTTTAATGAGACAGAGAAAGGAGGCCGTTGATTTCTATACTGAACTCCTAGACGAACTCAAAGATCGACAGAAGAGAGGGATCGCCGCTTGTGCCAATGAGCAATTCAGGCTTATCCACGACAGCCAGCCCCCATGGTTTGCCCTAGATGTCTTCCGATACCTGGAGAAATTTGGCGCCATCTCCATTGGTGCCCATTATTCGTTTAGCCTTTCAGGGGGTTGGGCCTATGATCCAGAGCAGGATACCTGGTTGCCCGCCAAACCTCCCAAAGAAGCAGGGGTGGAACTAAGAACAAGGGAAGAGGCGTGCGAATGGTATGCTGAGTGGATCCTTGCCTACCACACCCTGCTCAGGTCTCTTCGATGGTCCGGTCGAGGCAAGCACAAAAGGTTACTCGATATTGTGAAGAATTGGAACGCAGACGGTGTCATTATCCACCTTAATCGGGGTTGTGAGGGTACGGCAGTGGGCCAGATGGAGCTGAATCGTTTCCTGAACGACCAAAAAATCCCGTGTATGACCTATGAGGGTAACCTGGCGGATGCGCGAGAATTTGATTTGGAGCGCACCCTTGCCAAGATCGATACCTTCATGGAGACATTGGATCTAAAAAAGCTTTCTTGACAAATATAAGAATAGGAGGATTTGCTCATGATCACAGCAGGAATGGATGTGGGAGCAAAGACCGTAAAGGTTGTCATCCTAAAAGATGGCCAAATTATCGGAAAAGGGATGGCGACCGCTGGTCTTGAAGCTGATGGGGCTACTCAGAGTGCGTGGGAGAGGGCGCTTGAGGAGGCCGGGATTTCCCGGGATGAGTTGCGCAAGATTTTTGCAACAGGCTCCAGGCGCGAAGAGGTCAGCGGTTTTGATGAGAGCGTGAGTGAGGTGGTGGCCGATGCCCGTGCCATGAGCGTCGTGAATCCGGAAATCAGAACTGTCTTGGATGTGGGCGCAGAAGAGGGACGGGCCATCCGAATGGATGCCAAGGGCAAGGTCTTGGAATTTGCGGTCAATGAAAAGTGTGCGGCTGGGGCCGGGGCATTCATCGAGGCCATGGCCCGTGCGATGCAGGTCTCCATGGACGAATTTGGTGCCATGTCTCTTCAGAGCACAAAATCGATTCCCATCAACGCCCAATGCGCCATCTTTGCGGAATCCGAGGTTGTTTCCCTGGTCCATGATGAGACAGATCGCCCTGATATCTGCAAGGCGATTAACGACGCCATATCGGATCGTCTGACCTCTATGGCGCGCCGTGTCAGGGTGGAGCCAAAGGTGGCCTTGATTGGAGGTGCAGCCCAAGGCTTAGGGCTACAAAATTCATTGAAAAATGACCTGGGTATAGACGAGCTCTTTGTGCCAGATGATCCCGAGTTTTTGGGCGCTTACGGGGCCGCCATCATAGCAGCGGAAAGCCAAACCTAGAGACTTTTGGAGGATAGGAAAGATGGTCCAAGCAGAAGAAAAAGAAAAGGAATATTGGCGGTGGGATGAGTCCAACTGGGCAAACCCTGACATGGATTGGAAGGCGGCTAAAGTCATATCAGCAGGGGTTGACGTGGGCTCTGTTAGTTCACAGGCAGCGATCATGGCAGATGGCGAACTGTACGCATCTGCTAATACCAGGACAGGCTATAACAGCCCAGAAAGCGCACGAAATGTGATGAACTGGGCATTAGAGGCCACGGACGGCATGAAACTGGAGAATATCCACTTCACGGTTGGTACGGGTTATGGCCGGGTCAAGGTCCCTTTTTCAAACAAGGCGATAACCGAGATCGCCTGCCACGCAAGAGGGGCCGTCTACATGTATGGCTCCACGGTCAGGACAGTCATGGACATGGGTGGCCAGGACCTGAAAGCCATACGCTGTGATGAAAGGGGCAAGGTGCTCAGCTTCCTCATGAATGAGAAGTGTGCGGCCGGGACTGGCCGTGGAATGGAGGTCATAGCAGACCTTCTGGAGGTCCCGATCCAAGACGTGGGCAGGCGTTCCTTGGAGGTGGATGAGGATCCGCCGCCGGTGAGCAGCACCTGTGTGCTCTTTGCCAAGTCGGAAATGATGAGTCTGCTGAAGAAAGGATATTCGGTTAATCAGGCCTTAGCTGCCTATTGTTCGGCCATGGCCTACCGCGTATTCACACAAATTAAAGAAGTGGATGTGATCGAAGACTTTGTCATTACAGGCGGCATCGCCAAGAACCCCGGTATTGTGACAAGGCTTGAGAAACTTTTAGGAATCAATTCTCTGAAGACGGATGTGGATTACCAATTGGCCGGGGCCATTGGGGCAGCCTTGTTTGGAAGGGTCCTCTTCGAAAGATCTAAGAAAAAATAGAAGCTCATGGCATGCATAGCTCTTGATGGAAAAGAGATAGAAGCCCTAGGTGATAAGACGATCCTGCAGGTCGCTTTAGGGGCAGGCATTTATATTCCGCATCTCTGTTTCCATCCCCAGTTGGATTCCCTTTCAGAAATTGGGTCTCTTGAAAGAGTCTATCAAGGGGATAAAGAGTGGACAGGAAAAGAAGGTGAGGTGTTTGAAGGATGCAATCTCTGTCTGGTGGAGATTGAGGGCCAGGAAGACCTGTTTCGGTCATGCAAGACCCTGGCCCAAGATGGGATGCGGGTGCGCACGGATTCCGCTGAATTAAAGAGGGCCAGGCAGGAGAATCTGGCAAATATTTTGGAAAGGCATCCTCACGCCTGCCTTGTGTGTCCGCAGGTTCAGGGGTGCGACCGGAAAGTCTGCTCCATCCATATCCCCGAAGAAGAGAGGTGTTGCTCTAAGTTTGGTAACTGCGAACTTCAGAAGGTTGCTGAATATATCGGAATGGAGATGGGACTTCCCCCTTACGTACCACTGAACATCCCCGTCATAGATAATGAACCCCTCATCCAAAGGGATTACAATCTGTGCATTGGATGTCTACGTTGCGTGGAGATATGTAAGGATATCAAAGGGGCGGATGCCCTTGGTTTTACGGTTGAGGACGGCCGTGTGGTGGTAGGCAGTAAGGAACCTACCCTCAAGGAATCGGGCTGTCAATTTTGTGGGTTTTGTGTTGAAATCTGCCCCACGGGTGCCCTTATGGATAGTGATGTGGATGTGGGGGAAAGAGAGGCCTATCTGGTTCCATGTAAGGGCAGTTGCCCGGCTGAAATTGATGTTCCAAGATATATTCGTTACATCATGGAAGGTGAATTCGAAAAGGCATTAGGGGTTGTTTGCGAGAAGGTTCCCTTCCCTAAGGTCTTGGGGCGGGTCTGTTTTCATCCCTGTGAGGCCAAATGTAGACGGGGCCGTCTAGACGAGCCTGTGGCCATATGCGCTCTAAAAAGAACCGCCGCCGATCTGAGCGAGGCCCCTCCCCCCTCCCCTTCTTTGAGAAAAAAAACGGACAAAAAGGTGGCTGTTATAGGGTCAGGGCCTGCGGGATTGACTGCAGCCTACTATCTGAATATGCTTGGGCATTCAACATCGGTCTTTGAGACCTTACCCGAGATAGGGGGTATGCTGAGGGTGGGCATTCCTGCGTACAGACTTCCCAGGGATGTGCTCGATGGCGAAATCAAGCGGATAGAAGACGCGGGGGTCGAGATCCAGGTCAACCACCCCATTGATTCGCTCGAAAAGCTGTTTTCAAAGGGATTCGATGCGATCTTCGTGGCTGCTGGCAATCATAAAGGGCTAGCGTTGGGCATTCCGGGTGAGGAGAGTAAGTGTGTGGTGGAGGGCGTGACATTTCTGAAAAATGAGAATCTCGGTCTTGGAGTATCCATCGGAGAGAGGGTGGCGGTCATTGGGGGCGGCAATGTGGCCACAGATTCGGCACGAACTGCCCTTCGCAAGGGTGCTAGAGAGGTCACCGTATTCTATCGGAGGACCCGGGATGAGATGCCAGCCTATGATGAAGAGATAGAGGCGGCACTGGAAGAGGGTGTGGAAATAGAATACATGGTGGCCCCCAAAGGCATCAAAGAGGTAAACGGGGTGGTTGAAATTGAGTTCATTCGCATGAAAATGGGAGACATTGACTCCAGCAAGCGTCCTCGACCCATTCCCATAGATGGCAGCGAACATGTATTGGAATTTGATACGCTCATATCAGCCATAGGGCAAAGTCCAGATCTACCGGCCGATTTCCGTATCCCCAGTGATTATGGGACGGAAGTGAACGTCAACCCGGCTGAGGGCATCTTTATTGGGGGTGACCTTCTAACCGGTCCCAAGACCGTGATTGACGCCATTGCCGGCGGCCGGCGAGGGGCTGTCCTTGTGGATAGATTTCTGGGTGGTAAAGGTGATATTGATCTGGTTTTTGTGGAAAAGGACTCCCCTCGCCTAGGGAACTTTTCTAACGGCAAAAATATGGAGCAAGGTCGAACCTCAATACAAATGCTTCCCGCTCAAGAAAGGATATCCAACTTTTCGGAGGCCAGTCTGGGGCTTGGTGAGCCAGCGGCAATGACTGAGGCGGGAAGGTGTCTGGGATGTGATTTAAGGTTTCAAATTGAAACGGCTGTTTTACCGCCAGAGCGCTGGTTGGGTTTGACAGAGGAAAACATTCAGGGCCTTCCCCAGACGGAGGGCGTTTATGTCCTGTATGACGAGCAAAAGGAGGTGTATCAAATAACGGGTGTTGAAAATATCCGTCAGGCAATCATGGAAGAATTTGAAAAGGGGGGTATGGCCATCTATTTTTCCTATGAGGAAGACGAGATGTTCACCACAAAGGAAAGGCAGCTTATGCAGCAATACATGAAGAAACATGGCAAGATGCCTCCTGGAAACGACCTCATGGACGACTTGTTTTAGGCACCTAGAGAACCGTCCCCTTTGGTAAAAGGGATTTAGCACGGATTGAGGGATTATTTCACGCGCATAGCTTAACGATGCCTTCCCGCATACCGGGTGGGTTTTGAAAGAAGGAAAACAGATGGGAGGGATTCAAATGAGACTAAAAGACAGAGTTGCCGTTGTGACAGGAGGTGGACGAGGGATTGGTCGGGCCGTGGCCCTGGCCTTTGCCAAAGAAGGGGCTGATGTCCTTGTGAATTATGTAAGCAACAGTAAGGCCGCCGATGAGGTGGTGGCCCAAATTGAGGAACTGGGGAGAAAGGCCCTGGCTGTCAAGGCAGATGTGGCCTCGACCGCAGATGCCCAAAATATGGTCAATGCGGCCGTTGAGAAACTCGGAGGCCTGGACGTCTTGGTTAATAATGCGGGTGTCTCCATCCCTGCCATGCTCCTCAAGATGACAGAGGACCAGTGGGACAGGATCATCAATATCCATTTAAAAGGGACTTTTAACTGTACGCAAGCCGCCGCTCGGCATATGAGGGAAAAGAAGTATGGCAAGATCATTAATGTGATCTCCACCGCCGGCGTATTTGGGACCGTTGGTCAGATCAATTATGCCTCGGCCAAGGCCGGAATTATAGGATTTACCAAGTCGGCCTCAAGGGAGCTGGGACGGTATAACATTAATGTGAACGCCATTTGTGCAGGGGTCATCGAGACGGACATGACTGAAAAGCTGCGGACGGATGAAAAATTGATGCAGATTTACACACAACGGATTCAATTGGGTCGTTTCGGCAAACCAGAAGAGGTGGCCCATACCTTTGTGTTTTTGGCCTGCTATGAGTCAGATTACGTAACAGGCCATGTTTTGGCCGTAGATGGTGGCTATGTGGGGTGATATGAGGCTCGAACAAGGGGGCGCCTGAATTCATAGAGCAGGAACCCCCTTTGCGTGCCAACAATGAGCCCAAATTCAAAATAGGCCAGGAAGGAAAGAGATATTATGGGAGAAACAAAACGCGTTAAGTGCCCTTGGTGTGAAAAAGACGATGTTCCTAAGGTGAGTAAAGAGAAAAGCGATTATGGTGACATCGTGGTAAGAAGATGTTCAGCGTGTGAGAAGATCTTGGCGAGCTATTTGGATGAAAAAGGAATCATCCTGGAGAATGTCCGCACGTTTCGAAATTAGGTGCGTCTATCCATAACCTAATGGGATAGCTTTTTTTCTACTAAAGAATGACCGACCGGAAAAAACCCGGATCTTTTTCGGGGCAATTCAGCAAGAGGAGAACTTAAATGACAATGGAAAAAAAGGAAACCATCGCCAAAATGTCTGAGGGCATCATATCAGATGAGGCCCTCCAAGGGTGGAACCAGAGGATTGGCGCCAGCCTTCGGATTGGAAACACCTTTAATCAATTTGTAAGTTATGAAGCCATTAAGAGATATGTGAATGGTATAGGGGACGTAAACCCCCTCTATCGGGATCCAGAATATGCCAAAAAAACCCGTTACGGGACACTGATTGCCCCCCCTAACTGGCTTTACAGCGTCTTCCCCACCTGGGTCCTTCAGGGCCTCCCGGGCATTCAGGCCTTTCACTCAGGGAATGACTGGAAGTTTTATCGGCCCATCTATATTTACGATACCATAACCCCACAATGTATCTTTACGGGATATGATGTAAAGACAAGTGCGTTTTCGGGGAAGATGGTCATAGAGTACCAACGGGCCCTCTTTCATAACCAGAGACAAGAGCTGGTGGCCGAAACTGACCTGTACCTTGTAAGGGCCGAAAGGTCTACTGCACGGAAGAAGGGAAAGTACAGCAAGTTGCAGCTTCCCCATCCCTGGACCGAAGAAGAGGCAGAAGAGGTGGACGAAGATGTGATGGCAGAAGAGGTAAGAGGAGATAACCCCCGCTATTGGGAGGATGTCCAGATTGGGGAAGAACTTCAACCGGTGGTAAAGGGGGTCTTTGGATTCACTGATTTCATGGCCTATACGGTAGGTGCAGCGCCCGTTTCCGTTGCCGCACATGGTGTACAGCTAAGGGAGTACAAGAAGCATCCTGCCTGGGCCTTTCGTGATCCAGAAACGGGTGCTTGGGAACCCGTCTATGGGGTTCACTATCTCAAATCAGCAGCAAAGGCCGTGGGTGTTCCTTTTTGTTATGACGCTGGAGCGGAGAGACAGGGCTGGCTGATCAATTTATTAACCAACTGGATCGGAGACGAGGGATGGATTAAAAAGAATTATGCGGAATACCGAAGATTCGTCTACCTTTCCGATGCGCTGTGGCTTAAAGGAAAGGTGGTCGGGAAGTACATGGATGATGAGGGGGAGCCGTGCGTGGATATTGAGACGAGCGCAATTAACCAACGGGGTGAGAATACCATGCCCGGTCAGTCGACTGTGATTCTTCCCTCCAGAGAAAAAGGGACATCCCCTCTGGATAAGAGACTACCACCGGAAGAATATAGAGGAACAGGTACCCCACCAAAATTATAGACGATGTCGAGGGAGCGGCCATGAGCATCTTTGATTATAAAACATATGAAGAGGCCCGAGAAAAATTTTCCTGGCGCCAGCTTTGGGACCTCTTTGATGGTGACAAGGATAATTTTAACATCGCCCATGAGTGCATAGACCGTCACGTGGGCAAGGGCACAGCTGTCCGATTGAAGTTTGACGATGGTCACACCGAGGAATACAGTTTTGACCAAATCTCAAAATGGTCCTCCCAGTTTGCCCATGGCCTAAAGGACTTTGGCATCAAACCAGGAGATCGGGTGACCATTATGCTAGATCCCAGTAGGGAGTTTTATACGTCCCTGTTTGGGGCCTTTAAGCTCGGGTGTCATGTTGTTCCTTGCTTCACGCTATTTGCACCGGAGAATGTTGAATACAGGCTTAAGGATTCTGAATCAAAGTTACTGATTACCACAGAGGAAAAAGCCAAAGAAATCGATAAGCGTTTGCTGAAAGGGGTTATCACCGTTGGAGAGGATTTTGAGGGCTTTATTAAGGGCAAGCCCGATTCATTTCAGGTCCATCCGACTAAGGCAAAGGATCTCGCCGTTCTTCAATATACGAGCGGCACCACGAAGAAACTGCCTGATGCGGTGAACCACTTTCACAAGAGCGTATACACCGCGATGCCCAACGGTATTTTTGTGATCGGCCTCCGTCCAGGCGATCGGTATTTCTGTCCATCCTCACCGGCCTGGGGCTATGGCATGTGGTACGGGACGACCGTTCCTTTAGCCCTGGGCGTTGCAGCGGGTGCTTACAACGGTCGATTTGACGAGAAGAGGATTATGGAGGCCTTGGAGGAATTTGAGATCAATAATTTCAGCGCCGCCCCCACCGTATACAGAAGGATGAAAAACTCAGGCGTCATAGACAACTACAAATTCAAGATCAATAAGATGAGTTACAGCGGTGAACCCTTTGATCTGGATACCTTTGAATTTATAAAGAATAGATTTGGCGTATCTCCGTGTAGCTTCTATGGCTCCACTGAGGTGGGGGTGATTCTATCTAATTTTGGCGGCCTGGAGGATTGGGTGGTTAAGCCGGGTTCGCTAGGTAAGCCCATGATGGGAGTGGAGGTGGCCATCATTGACAGTGGGGGAAACCTTTTACCGCAGGGTAGCTCGGGAGAGATTGCTCTTAAGAGGCGTGACGATTGGTTTTACGTGAAGGATATCGGTGTGGTGGATGAGGATGGGTATTTCTGGTGTAAAGGGAGGTCTGATGATGTCATTATTTCTGCTGGGTGGACCATAAGTTCCACGGAGATAGAAAGTACGTTGTCCCTGCACCAGGATGTCCTTGAAGCAGCGGTAATTCCTGTGCCAGATGAGGACCGGGGGCACATTGCCAGGGCCTATATCCAGACCCATCGTGAACCGAGCGAAAAGTTTATCAAAGAACTTCAGGCGTTTGTGAAAGAGAGATTGGGTAAGTTTGAATATCCAAGACAAATAGAATTTTTGGATACCATCCCCAAAACAGTGGGAGGGAAGATAGATAGAAAGAGTCTGAAAGAGATGGCTGGTCTTGCAAGTTAAATGAGGGCATTAATTGTCTGGCTGAAAGTGTAAGTGCAAGCGAGAAATCATTCGGGTTGTATCCAGGAGGAGGCCATTGCAAGATGGAGGTAATGGATCTATCAAAGCTCAAAAAGGGGATGGAGTTCCCCACATATAGATATACGCTTCGTCCTGATATCATTAAGACCTACCTCGAGGCGGTGGAAGAAAGCGATTCGCTCTATACGGATGAAGAACAGGACACACAAAGCCTTTTTGGTCATCCCGTTGTGCCTCCCACGACAATTGCCATATATGTGACGCCGAGTCGGGTCTTGAAGACCATAAAAAATAAGCCTCCCTCCGGATTGATTCAGACAGGGCAGAGGTTTGAGTTTTACCATCCCATAAGAATTGGAGAGACAGTAACGGTTAAGGCCTCCATAGATGATCTCTATCAAAAAAAGGGACGGAATTACGTTGTCTTGAAAGGGGAAGGGGTTAACGAGCAAGGGCAAAGGGCTGCTGTAAGCTACCTCACATTCATATGGCCTTCCCAATCGTAGCGTTGATCCCGTTCCCATGGAGTGGAGATGAAAACCAGATTAGAGCCTGATGAAATCGGCGTAGGGCAAGAACTGCACCCCCTTAAGAAGATCATAACACAGGAGAAGATCAATACCTATGTAAGTGCAGCAGAGGACTATAATCCGATTCATGTGGACCCTGAATTTGCCAAAAAGACCCCTTTTAAGAGCACAATCGCCCCGGGTTATCAAGTCCTTGCATACCTCTCAGAGATGATGTCCAGAGATTTTGGGGAAAAATGGATAACAGGTGGCGTCATGGATGTACGCCTCCTAAAACCGGTCTTTCCCGGTGATGAACTGCACATTGGGGGCAGACTCGCTGAAAAGAAGAAAGAGAAAAGTGCATATTTCATAAGTTTTGAAGTCTGGATAAAGAACCAGAGAGATGAAGATGTTGTCGTAGGTCATGCCTCAGTAACATATTAACCAAAGAAGGAGGGAAATAAATGGTCAAATTGGAAGATTGTGTCATCGTAAGTGCTGTGCGAATCCCCATAGGGAGATTTGGGGGATCGTTGAGAGATTTTAAAGTATACGATCTAGGTGCTGAGGCCATCCGCGCCGCCATTGAAAGGGCCGGTATAACACCGGACAGTGTGGATGAAGTCATCATGTCTCATACAAGACAAGATGGCACAGGGACCAACCCGGCCAGGACTGCCAGTCTAAAAGGCGGCGTGCCCATTCCGGTACCCGCCCACACGGTGAATAAGGTTTGTGCAGCGGGATTTAAGGCAGTGGCCTTGGCAACCCAGGCCATTCGCGTTGGTGATGCGGATATCGTGGTGGCCGGTGGCATGGAGAGTATGAGTAACATCCCCCATCTGTTAAGAGGTGCCCGTTGGCAGGGCTTCAGACTGACCAATATCACCATCGACGATGGCTTCCTCTATTTGATTTGTCCTATCAGTGGCTTGTCCATAGGGGAGATAGCAGAAAGGGCTGTTGAAAGGCACAAAGTCGCTAGGGAACAAATGGATCAGATAGGATACGAAAGCCACATGAAGGCTGCCAAGGCCTGGGAAGATGGCGTTTTTGACAAAGAAGTTGTCCCCGTAACGATCCCTGCCAAAAAGAAACAGCCAGAGTCCGTATTTTCAAAGGACGAATGTTTCAGGTCAGACGCCTCTCTTGAAAAGATGCAAAAACTGCCGCCCGCTTTTAAGAAGGATGGTAAGGTAACGGCCGGCCAATCTTCAGGTATCACTGATGGTGCAGGGGCTATGGTTATCATGAGTCGGCAAAAAGCGAATGAATTGGGATTGAAACCGATGGCTTCCATTGTGAGCTATATGTTTCACGGCGTGGATCCGGCTGATTTTCCAGAAGGTCCGTCCGTGACCATTCCCATGCATTTGAAAAAGACGGGCTTGACACTGGAGGATATAACGGCTTTTGAGATCAATGAGGCCTTTGCCGTGGTGAATGCTATCTGTATCAATGAGGCAGGGATCCCGTGGGAGAAGACCAATATCCATGGGGGTGGGATATCCCTGGGCCATCCAACAGGTTATACGGGTGCGAGGCTCACGCTCCATCTCGCAAACATCCTCAAACCTGGAGAGTTGGGTCTGGCTGCTGCCTGTGGGGGTGGTGGTCTTACGGGTTCTATGATTGTAAGAGGCGAATAGACAAAGAAATACTAAGGAAGGAGGAGAGCAAATATGGAAGATATCAAAGCCATTGACGTCATGAATTACCCTTTTACCAAGGATTTGGTTGAAAAGTGGTGGACCGGCAGCCACGAGATGAGACTTATGCGGGATACCATGTTCAAAGGTAAAATCCCTTTTATGATGGCCACGCCAGAGGAGTACATCGCGGAAATGGACAAGCTGGGGTATGACAAGATTTTTGTTGCCATGCCTAGGATGTATTCTTATCACCGCAAGGAGCTGTTGATTAACTTTGACCTGGAAGAAATCCATGAATCGATCAAGGATTATCCGGATCGCCTGATGGGTATGGCCCCTTATAATCCCTACGACATAATGGGGAGCGTGAGAACCATTGAAAGGGCGGTCAAGGAGTTCGGGTTTAAGGGCGTCTATGCCCATACACTTGGCTACAATGTCCGGCCTGATGACAAACAAATGTACCCCTGTTATACCAAATGTGCTGAGTTGGGTGTGCCTTTCTCGATCCAGTTGGGCCATTCCCTGGAAGTGTTGCCCAGTGATCCAGGCCGCCCCATTTACCTTGATCAGGTGGCCCTCGATTTTCCTGAGCTGACTCTCATCGGTTCACATACTGGCTGGCCATGGTGTGAGGAGTTGATTGCTATGGCCTGGAAGCATCCCAATGTGTACCTAGACGTGAGTGCGCATCTCCCCAAGTATCTTGACCCTGCAATTATCAATTTCATGAATACGCGTGGTAGAAAGAAATGCCTGTTTGGCACGAATGGTATCGGCTTGGCCCGATGCAAAGAGCAGTTCATGGAATTGGCGGTCAAGGATGAAACCAAAAAGGCTGTATTGAGAGACAATGCCCTCCGGGTTTTCAAGTTGGAATAAGGATAATTCATATGTATCAACCATTGGAGGGAACCAGAATTCTGGATTGCACGAGACTGTTGCCCTACCAATACTGCACCATGCTTCTAGGCGACTTGGGGGCCGAAGTTCTAAAAATCGAGGAGCCTCGAGAAGGGGACTATGGCAGATGGGGAGATGCCTCTCGCACCTATGAGAGCACTGCCTTTGTCATGGCAAACCGCAATAAGAAAAGTATGAAACTCAACCTGAAGCATGAGCGAGGGAAGGAGATATTTAAGAAGCTGGCCGCCTCCTATGACGTTTTGATTGAGAGCTTTCGGCCCGGTGTGATGGATAGATTGGGGTTGGGATATAAGGAGATCTGCCAAGTAAACAACCGAATTATTTACTGTTCAGCCACAGGCTACGGGCAAACGGGATCCTATCGAGACAGAGCAGGTCACGATATTAATTATCTCAGCATTTCTGGGATTCTCGCCTGGACAGGTGAGCACACCGGGCGGCCAGTCATCCCCGCAATCCCTTTCGGAGATATGGCGGGGGGCGGCTTGTTTTCTGCCCTTACCATTCTTGCAGCCCTTTTGGGCCGAGAGCGAACCGGCCGAGGACAACATATTGATGTGGCCCAGACAGACGTATTAACGTCCTTAAATATCCTTAATCTGGCAGAATGTATCGCAAAGGAAAAGGGCCAAACAGCCCGACCCCATAACCTGCGAGGGGCGACCCTATGTTACAACACCTTCATGACGCTGGATGGAAAGTATATTGCCCTGGGAGCACTGGAATCCAAATTCTGGGAGAACTTCTGCAATAAGGTGGGAAGAGAGGACTTGATTGAAAATCGCCTGCTTCCCTATGAGGAGGAAAGGGATTCGACCGAGGCCTTAAAGGATCTGTTCGCAAGCAAGACCCAAAAGGAATGGGTAGACATTTTCGAAGATGTGGATACCTGCTTCAGTCCTATTTTGACACCTGAGGAAACCCTTGCAGATGCGCATCTCAGGGAACGGGGAATGATTACCACGATGGATGATCCTGAAAGGGGTAAGACCATTCAGATCGGTTTTCCTGCAAAATTTTCCGATGGGCTCAATTTCAAACGATCCCCTGCCCCATCTTTTGGAGAGCATACAGCGGAAGTATTAGCCGATCTTGGTTTCAGTTCGTCTGAGGTTGAGATACTTCAAGAACAGGGCGTGATCTGAGCACCTTGGCAATCGCTCCAGCCGCTCGGTGGAAAGAAGGATAAACAGCTATCTGAGCCTCTGAGAGTCTTCTTTCCGCTGATACCCGTTCCACATCGGCCGAGGCCGGGGTAGAGACCACCAAAAGTGGTTTCTTGCTCCTCCTGCTGAAATCGATCAGGACGTCATTCATGGCATGAATCTCACTGAGCGAAATAAACAGGCGTAGAAAGTCAATTCGCTCGTTCACCATGATGAAATCTACATGAGATTCATGATCCAATATGTCCAGCACCTCTCCCAGGATATTGGGGAGTCGGCCTGCCAGGCCCAGATCAAATGGATTACGCAAGATCGTGCCAGCGCCTCGAATGACGGCGCTTAAACGATCTCGGGTCTTCTTCCCAAGACGAGGAATACCCAACCCGTGCTGACTGCAAACGTCTGCTGCTGAAACAGCCACACCACCAGCACCCCCTCCAAGTTGTGAGATGATCGCCGCTCTATTTCCCCTCACGCCGGATATATTTTGAAAGGCAAGAAGAGTGTCGGCCAACTCATCCAAACTCTCCACTTTAACGGCTCCAGCCTGATGAATAGCTGCCCCCCACATAACATTGGAACCCGCGAGGGCGCCGGTGTGGGAGGCTGCTATCTCCCCCCCAACACCTGTCTCTCCACCCTTCCAGACAACCATTGGCTTCAACTTGGCTATACGCTTGATGCGTTCAAAAATCACTCGGCCATTCTTGCCCTCTTCTATGTACATACCGATAATTTGGGTTTCAGGATCACCTGACAAGTAAGTCAAGAAATCAAGCGCATTGAGATCACTCCCATTCCCAAAACTGATTAGTTTGCTAAACCTAATTTCCCTTGAGCGGCCTACGTCAGCCAGTGTCTCCGTGTGTCCACCGCTTTGGGAGAGAAAGGCTATGGAGCCAGGTTTCCCTATACCTCCCGTTGATGGAACGGGGATCCCAATCGCCGGGCAGGAAATGCCTACGCAGTTGGGTCCAATGATTCTTAAACCAGCACTTCTTGCCCGATCCACCATTTCTTGTTCTAGCCTACGGCCTTCTTCATTCCCGGTTTCAGAAAATCCAGCACTAAATATTTGAACAGCCTTTACGCCCTTTGCAACACAGTCGGCGATTAAATCGAGCACCTTGGCTGATGGAATAGCAACAATCACGTAATCCACAGGCCCCGGTATAGCTTTTATGCTGGGATAGATCTTGACGCCTTGGATGCACCCTCCTCTGGGATTTACAGGATAAATATCCCCTTTGAATCCTGCAGCGACGAAATTGTGAAACATCTTTGTTCCGATTTTTCCACTATCTTCCGACGCGCCAGCGATGGCAATGGACCTGGGATGAAAGATAGGCTCCAAATCATTCAGCTTTTCTTCATAGCTCATGCCCTGCCCTCTCTATGCGGATAGGATTTTGACATTCTTCATCACTCGCTCAGGCTCTTGTTGAATTTGGTGGGATCAAAATGACGAGTTAAAATAGGACATCAAGAAAGGCAGAAGACGCTATGGCAATGGCCTTTCGACCAAAACGCTGTGTCGTGACCCATAACATTCACGCCCCCCGTATTACCAATACTTCTCCCAGAACTCTTTGTTTTCCTCTTGCCAGTCAGGACCGAATTTCCTTTCAAAATAGGCGGAAAACCTGTCAAGCCACCGCCACCACAGATTTTTTCCTTTTTCTTTGGCCTCGAGGATGTCGTTCAAATAGACAGTAATATTGGCCATTTCCTCTTTAGGCACATAAGAGGCCGCCCCCCCTTCAAAAGACCTCATAACATCGCCCGTACTCAACGCGTGGGCGGTCAGCATGACGGCAATCACTTTTTTCTGTCTTGCGATTTCTAAGAGCTCATAACCGTCCACTCCCATGATATCCAAGATAGCCATATCAAAATACTGATTTTCCATCAGGTCTTTGGCTTGTTCAAAGTTGAAGGCCTTTACAACGTCACACATGGGCAAAAGCTCTTTTAGCGATTCCAACACGTCACGCTCATCATCTACGATCAAAATTCTCTTACCACGCAATAAATCGTCTTTCTCCATAGTACTGTCTCCTTGACTGTAAAAATATGTGCAGTTCTTAATTTATGAGAACAGTAAGTTTTCTATTTTAATATTATTGCTGTTTGAAATAGCCATATCGTTCCGCAAATTTGTAAGCCGTATCGTGCAGTAGATCCTGTTTGATCTCGTCGGGCAGGTTAAATGAATAAAAATCCGAGAAGATGGTGTCCACATCACTCATCCCCGCAGGATGATCTGTCCCGAAGAACATCCTTTTGCTCCATTTTTTAAGCGTCTCCATTAACATATCCCTTTCTCTATCCCTATTTACACCCCTTTGTTCATCTTGGAGTATGGCTGAAAAAATATTTGTGGTATCCAGATAGACATTTTCATAATTCTCTATGAGATATACAGCTTCAGAGAGTCTGGGATAGAACATGTGTGGTATGATATACATAAGTGAAGAAAATTTCTTAACAAGCCCTTCCATGGCAGAAAGTGTAATCCTCTTTTCAACTTTTGGGTAGTAATCCTCAAAACCCGTATGTATGTTTATTGGCTTGCTGAGATCTTCCATCCTTTCATAGGCAGGGAATAGTCTTTCATCATCTGGTGAAAATTCCTGCACATAGGGATGCAATTTGAACCCCAAAAACCCATATTCATGAACACAGCGATCAACAATACGCTTCTTGTCTTGGTTTTCAATATGTAAAGACCCGAATGGGATTATACGCGTAAATTTTTTGCTCAAATGATAATTAAATAGATTCAATTCTTCTGTTTCCTTTGCCTTCATTGGAAAAACAGAATTAAAGACATGAGTCACCCCATTTCGAGATAATTCCTGCAATATTTTCTCTACTGTAAAACGCTTACCTGCCAGGGGGTGGCTTGCGAATTCCTTGCCAAGCCATATGGAAAGCCCATCTAGTCTTCGTTGAGGGAGTATATGGACGTGAGCATCAATAATCATAAAAAATGGAAACCGCGCTATTTACTCCGGCCCGTCTCAACCAGACGACGAGATCCGTTTGCCCTTCTCTGTCCTTCGACGCTCTTCATCTCTGACTTCACGCCTCAGGAGTTTTCCTACTTTAGACTTGGGGAGCATATCCCTGAACTCAATATAGTAAGGGACCTTGTAGGGCGCGAGCCTCTCTCGACACCATCTAATGAGATCGGTTGCTCCCGCGCCCCTCACGCCTTCCCTGATCACCACCATCGCCTTGATGCGCTCACCCACCTTGGCGTCAGGGACACCGATGACGCATGCCCCCATTACCGCCTCATGATCCTGCAACACCGCTTCTATCTCCGAACAGGAGACGCGATATCCCTTATATTTTATGATGTCTGCGCCCCTGTCGGTATAGGAAAGCTGTCCATCATGAGCCACTGTGACGATGTCTTTCATTCTGTAATATAGCTCACCGTCCAGCTCCACAAACCCGGCTGCTGTCTCCGCCGGCTTGTTCCAATACGCCCGAACCATGTATTCTGAAGAGGTGAGCAATTCTCCGGGACTATCGGGCGTTACCGGTTCAAGGGAATCCGGGTCCACAACTTTGATCTTCTTGGATGTCACAGGGAAACCGATGACATTGGGGCTGGGCTCTTTATCCATGGGGCTAAAAGCCACAAATCCCGTCTCTGTGGCACCAAAATTCTGATATATGGGGACGTTGAACTTCTGCTTCCAACGATTGAATATCTCTGTTGGAAGCACGTCACCCCCGCTCCAGCAGTATTTCAGTGAGCTCAAGTCATAGAAATCCAATCTATCATTTTCAAGGATCATTCGATAAAGGGTGGGTACTCCGGCCAATAGATCGACACGATACTTTTCAATCGTCTTCAAAATGGAGTCCACCTCAGGGATAGGCATGAGGACGGTCCTATTGCCTAGACCAAGGCCAATAGAGAGAAAGGTGGCCTGTCCCATAATGTGGAAAAGGGGACCTACCATGATCAGGGTAGATGTTCCCTTGCTAATATAACCTTCGATGACCCTTTGATAATCGTTAATCATGCAGTTTATAAACGAATGCGTCCCGGGTACACCCTTGGGTAGGCCAGTGGTTCCTCCCGTGTACAGGATGTATGCAAGACATTCTCTCGGATTAATCTGGGGCCTTGGCGGCTGGGGCGAGTGTTGGGCTATCAAGGCCTTGAAGGAATATATCTCCTCTCCGCGCTCAATACTTCCTCGCGGTACTCTATCGAAGAGCATCCCTATTATTTGTTTCCACAGAGGAAGCATGGAGGCAAGACCCGTATAAATAACCCTCTTGAGGCCTGTCTGGGGTAGGACCTCCTTCACGTAACCGAAATTTGTATCCTGGCAAATGATGGTCTCGGCACCAGAATCATTGATCATATAAGTAATCTCGCTTGGGGTGTAAATGGGAGAAACGGGAACGGCTATGGCGCCAATCTCCAGGATCGCCAGATAGGAGATGACCCACTGTACGCAGTTTGGCAAGTATATAAAGACCTTGTCATTTTCCCTCACACCCAACTCATGAAGGGCGGTGGCAAATCGGTCGCTCAGTTCTTTCAATTGGGTATACGAATAGGATTTACCCAGATAGACTAAGGCCTCCTTGTCCGGAAAACTTTGGCAGTTCTGCTCAAAGGTGAAAAGGGCATGTTGATCCATCAGGGATGTGCCTTGCATAATCTCCTCGCTAAATCCCAAAGTAGGCGGCCTTCACGTCTGGATTTTCTATGAGTTCCTCCTTGGTCCCACTCAAAACGGCATTCCCGTTCTCTAACACATACGCGTAATCCACCATGGGCAGGACGGATCTGGCATATTGTTCCGCTATGAGCGTGGTGATGCCTGTTTGTCGATTGATATCCTCCACGGCCTCCATGAGCGTTTCTTCTAACAGAGGGCTCAGGCCGAGAAGAGGCTCATCGAGGAGTAGCAATTTAGGCTGGGCCATCAATGCGCGGCCGATGGCGAGCATTTGTTGCTCCCCACCGCTTAGAAATCCACCCTGCCTCCGTTTCAATCTCTTGAGTGGCGGGAACAGGTTATAGACGTATTCCAAAGTCTTTTTTGCCTGTTCCGAGGTAGCCAAGTCCCCTCCCATCTTCAAATTCTCCGTAACGCTACTCTCGGAAAAAATACGTCGCCTCTCCGGACAGAGTACAATCCCCATCTTGGCCCTCATGCTGGGCTTTACATTCAGGATGTCCTTTCCCCGGAATCTCATTTCTCCAAGGATGGATATCCTCTCCCCTCCCCTCATCTCCTCTTTCTTCTTGGTGTCCAGAATGATCCCTGAAATCGTATACATGAGTGTGGACTTGCCGGCGCTGTTGGAGCCAAAAATCCCCGTGACTTTGCCCTCATTACAGCCCAGACTAAGATTATTGATGGCTGTGGCATTTTCGTAGAATACCATAAGATTTTTGATCTCTAACATCCTACTGCAGTCCCTTTCTCCCTAAATAGGCCTTTTTGACCTCCTCATGTTCTATGACCTCCTCAGGGAGACCTTCGGCAATCTTCGCGCCAAAATTGAGCACAATGACATGATCTACAATCCTGAAAAGCTCTCTCAGCCTGTGCTCTATCATGATGATCGTCTTGCCTTCCATTTGCAGTCTTTCCATGAGCGGAACCATGGTGGCAATTTCGGCCATGCTCAGTCCCGAGAATATTTCATCGCAGATAATGACCTCCGGTCTCAGGGCAAGGCATCGGGCCAACTCGAGCCGTTTTAGATATCCCAATGGGAGGGATGAGGCCATCTTGTAAGGCACGTAGGCATCCCGTTCAAAACCGATCTCCTCCAGGATGTCTATGGCCACAGCGTCCCTGTCTCCCAGTTTACCGCCACCGATCTTTCGCACTCTCGGGGAATACAAAGGAACGATGAGGTTCTTGAAGGCGGGCAAGCTATAGAATGGCCGCATAATCTGAAATGTCCTCGCAATGCCCATATCAGCGATTTTGTAGGCCTTTAAATGGCTTATCTTCTTGCCCTTGAAGAAGACTTCGCCCAGGTCTTGCTTGACGAATCGGGTAATAAGATTGACGAGGGTGGTTTTCCCTGAACCGTTGGGTCCAATGATGCCAAGGGTCTCCCCCTTTTGTAGGTCGAAACTCACATTGGCCACGGCGGTTACACCGCCAAATGACTTAAAAAGCCCTTTGACTCGGAGAAGGACCTCCTCGTTCATACTCATACCTCAATCCAATGCTCAAACTGGGCATATTTACGTTGAAAGTAGTTCATCAGGCCCTCTGGGCGAAATGCGATGAACAATATGAGAATAAGGGCGTAGAAAACGATTCTCAATCCCCCAAAGGCACGCAATATCTCAGAGAGGGGAACAATGATCGCTGAACCCAGCAAAGGGCCCACCAGGCTCCCCATCCCTCCCACGATGGCGGCAGCAATGGGAATTATGGAAAAATCCAAGGCAAAAAAACTCAAGCCGACCCAACCGTAGAGATGACAGAGATAGGCCCCTGCAAAACAGCCAATGGCGGATGCGATATATACAGCACGGGTCCTATATGCGGTGATGTTTACACCACAGGCTGTCACTGTTTGATCGTTATCCTTTATCCCGCGAAAGACCAGCCCGATATCCTCATTAACCAACCTTCTTAGTCCGAAGAGCACAAGGGCCGTTACCCCAATGACCAAGTACAGGTCGACCCAAGTGCTGGGATAAGTTGAAAGACCCGGCATTCCATCGGTGCCTCCCAGGATGCGCGTAGCCTCTATGATCCTGCCCAGCAATAGGGGGTAAACCAGGGTTACAATGGCAAAATAGATCCCCCTTAGAGGCAGGCAAGGGAGCAGAAGTATGGTACAGATGGCCGCTCCACCCAGCGTGGCAACG
>Ga0111161_1005_pt1 | contig 25294 bp, 24 predicted proteins | sample DeeMarSeWOR28_12_FD_80264 | JGI IMG/M metagenome (GOLD analysis project Ga0111161, IMG submission 80264) | Nitrospira bacterium SG8_3
GTTCCCGGCTCATCCAAGAGTTTTCTTTCCAAGGCACCGGCCTAAAGACGTCAAAATGAGATATCTTGAGGGCCGATATCATCACTTCACCTCCCCCTGAATTGGGGCTTTCTCTTTTCCAGAAAAGCCCGAACCCCTTCTCTAAAATCTTCACTCAAAAAGCATTTCTTGGAAATATGAAATTCATCCTCGATCTCATTCAGATTGGCATTCCGTGCAAGCATATTAATGGTTCTCTTGGCCCCCAGAACGGAGAGGGGCGCGTTTTGAAGGATGCGTTTTACCAATTCATTCGTGAAGAATTCAATTTCCCCATGAGGGACAACATAGTCCACAAGGCCAATTGTGAGGGCCTCTTGGGCGGAAAGTAGTCTGCCTGTAAACAGGATATCTTTTGCTTTTGAGGGACCAACCAGATCCACCAATCGCTTAATATTCTCAAAAGAATTGCATATACCAATCTTCGCAGAAGTGATGCCAATCCGAGCTGAGTCAACAGCGATCCGCAAGTCACAGGCCATGGCAAGCTCACATCCCCCACCAATGGCATAGCCATTTATCATTGCAATAACCACCTTTTCTGCATCCTGTATGGCTCGCGTCGCCAGAGCCGCTGGATTGACCATCTCATCATTCACCACAGGGGGGAATTCCCCTTCCATTTCAGAGATGTCCGCTCCAGCCACAAAGGATTTATCACCGGCTCCTGTAATAAGCACGACCCTTATCTCAGGGTCTTCCTCCATCTCCTTGAAAATATCAATCAACTCAAACCACATGGTCGTTTTAAAGGCATTCCGCTGTTCTGGGCGGTTTACAATTACTTTGGCCGCGTTCTTTTCCTTTTGTAACAAAAAGTTTTCTGCTGCCATCCTATTTAGAACCCCCTATTTCGACTTCAATGCTTAATAAACAGACAATAAAAAGGTGCGAGGTGTTTCTCGATATGAGAACTTCTAGGGTTACAAATGAGATTTGTCGTAATGAACCCCTTTATAACGCATAGAACGTGATAATTTGTGATCTATATAACTGAGCTGGAATTTGATTTTAGCTACAAATTGGGATAAAATTGAATTATTCAAGAATCTTCTAGAAGATTACTAAAGATTAGTCAAAGGAGAAATCCTAATCCAGGTTATGTATGCTGATCATCAAAACCCCATCTCTCGTCAGGAGAGAGGTGAGGGTTTTCTTTTAATAAGGAGGTTGGGGAGCAATGAAAGAGAACAGGTCTTTTGACGGGAGTAAACTCTCAGGACTCATTTCTACGATTCAAGAAAAATATCCAAACTTTATCAGGGAAGGCGCCAGAGCCTGTATCTTTTTCACGGCATTTTTGCTTGGGAGCCTGGCAAGCCTTTTTCTTGATGTGTCCATCTACTGGGGTTGGCTTATCTGGTTAGTCGCCGCATTTGTTTCACACGTCATATGCGAGCAACTCTATAGAAGACACGTGTTCGCCTGGTATGAAGCCAACCTGCGTTTCGAAGATGAGGATTGAAAAGATCAGTTAGTAGCGACCAGGGAGCCCCTGGGACCTGCAACGTCCACAAAAGGAGAGCGAGAATGGCAAAAAAGGACGAGGACAAAGAACTGGTAGCCTCTTTCAGTTCAAGCACCGTTTCGGATGTGCAGTATGATATCATCAAGGAATTACAAATCCTTACGGATGGCATAGAAAAATCCCTTGATGAAACTGATACGGATGGTGTAAGAGACAAGCTTCCCTATTTAAGACATCTTATAAATGATTTAGAAGAAGTCCTCTCAGGGGATTTTGAAAATCTAAGATACAGGAGATTTATCACCAAAAAGACGCTCTAGCGTTGAAGTATAGAATGCTAATGCATCAAGCTTCAGCTTGTCCTTGGTGGTTTTCAGGAGGCTCAGAATTGGCGGACGGTATTGAGAAACGGAGACACCCCAGAATCCCGGTGAGATGGCCTGTTACAATTATTACAGACAAGGGAACCATAGAGGGAGAATCCAGAAATATCACCGTCGCCGGCGTATTTATCCACTGCCAGGAAGAAATCCACGAAAATGAAGTCCACCAGATGATTATCAAGATACCCAAACAGGAGTCCATCCTGGTCAAGGGTCGAGTGGTTTGGTCCAATTTCGATAGCATGGAGGAATCGAACAATTACCGTGGAATGGGGTTTTCCTTCATAAAGATCTCTGACGACGACCGGGTGATTCTTGCCGATGTGATCTCCCGCCATACCAAATCCCCAAAAAGCGACGAGCCGCAAGAAGAACAAGAAGAATAGGAGCATAATAGCCAAACTAATCCCGCCCTCAGAATCATCCTTGCTGATATATTCTCTGGATTGGACTCTTGATCCACAGATTTCACAGACCCTCTATCGGAAATGCATTAGAGATGGCTCACAAATGCGTGGGAGCTTCTGAGCGATCATTCATCCTCTTCTATTCCATCTGTGTTATCCTGTAAATCCGGTCCAAGAAAATTTTTCCTCCTTTCGCCTGCCCTGAGCGAAGTCGAAGCACTAAGGTATTTCGAGTGGGGAAATAGGGGATTTCCTGATTGAAATTAATTGAAAAAGCCATGTACAATGTTTACCTTCTTTAGCAGTCTTCCCAGGTCTGTTCGGACCGTTTTGCCAGGGAAGACGGGGGTTAGGGGGTTGTCTTAAGTGTGTAAAGTTCTTCCAATATGTGGAACTGGATTTCTCAAATCCAGGTATTCACTTTCACGCCTTTGTGTTGGGCTCACCTTGGGAACGCTCCAAATCCTCTAAATCTAGAAAAATTTTCCGCCGACCCAAATTGGTATCTTTTTTGCTTTTTTAGAGCAAATCCGTTTTGGAGATATTGAAGGATCGAGGGGGCAATTTAAAACGATATGATCTCACTTCGAAAATCGCGCTATAGGGGCAGGGTCATCGTGGGTCCTACCCATCACCTGCTGAGAGCAAACCGAACAAAGAGCCATGTGGGGCTGGGTGAGAAACGCAGATTTAGACGATTTCAGGCCCCGCAGAACGCGTTTGCTCTCCTAAGGGGTCCTGACGGCAGGTTAGGGCAAATCATAGATATCAGCAGGGGCGGCTTGGCATTCCGTTATGTGGGCAATGGCGGGCAACCCAAAAGATCCTTCCAGATGGACATATTCTTGGCCAATAACGGTTTCCGTTTGGAAAAGGTGTCTTTTAGAACCGTTTCGGATTTTGAAGTCAGTAAGCAAGGCCTTGCCAATTCCGTGATCTTGAGGAGACGTGGCGTTCAATTTGATGAACTCGATCAAGCGCATGTTTCGCGACTGGAATATTTCATAGAAAATTACGCCCTGGGTGCAGTGTCCTGAGACGTTTTTGGATCTCCGAAACATGGATAAAGTTATGGCAACTTCAGACAAAACACAAGATGAGCCCAACATTACCGCTCGGCTGATTGAATTGATCATGAAGCTTTCTGAAGATGAGCAGCGCGCCCTGCTGAAAGAGCTGGAGACAAACCACTTTCTAAAGAAGAGGAAGCACGACAGAAAACCTTACTTCTCCGTCGTTGATTATGCCAGCCAGGGAGGGGCCTACACGGATTTCATTCAGAACATAAGCGCTGGCGGGCTTTTCATTGGGACCAGCGCACCATTTCATGTGGGACAACACCTCTCATTAGGTTTCCCACTGCCCGTATCCCACAAACATATCATCATTGGGGGTGAAATTGTCTGGGTGAGTCCGAAGGGAATTGGCGTGAAATTCAGTATGGCGGATCGCGAACTGGAAGGCATGATCAGAAGCCTCGTGGATATGATCTAGCAAGTGATGAAGACGATTCGGGAGACCGATAGCCAAGTGGTAGAGTGGAAAGGCAGGTGGGAATATGAACTGCGCTCAAGCGGAGACATCATTGGATTACTCCATTTTGAAGAGAACCAGGTGACGAAAGCCGTGGCCGAGTCTGCAGAGGGGTCCTGGAGGTTTCGAAAGAAATGGTTTCCATTTGATAAAGTTCTCCTGTACCAAGGCGATTCGGATGCTGAGCTTGCCGTACTTCGCACCAAATTGACAGAACAAAAGAGTAATTTGCAATTTCCAGACGGGCACGTATTCTACTGGCAGCCCACCAACAAGTGGCGCAACAGGTGTATGTTCACCGACGCATTCGGAGAGCATCTCCTTCACTTCCACAGGAACTCCAATCCATTCACAATTCTTGCGACGCCCAAAGGGCAATCAACAGGCAGCGTAGAAATTACGCGATTTGGCCTTTATACGTACGAGCTTCCCTTACTGCTCCTCTTGGGCTGCTATCTCATGATCATAGACTCGATCTAGCCGTCCCATATGCAAGGTTCTAGATTGTATTCCAAATTATCGGGATACTAAATGATTCCCGTAAGCTAGCAAGTGATACTGGATGCTGGTTACTGGATACTGGATCTAAGGAATTCTTTTTTATTTATCTGGTATCCGGCATCTGCTCGCCTCGCACACAGGTATCCTTCCGAGGTTGGAGACGAGGCTGTGAGGTGCAACTTCTCTACAACGCTATCGAAAAACCGGCTTCTGAGAGGCTGATGGAAAATGTCCATATGCAAGGCTTCCGAAATCCCGAGGAATGAGGCTTACATAGTAGTACGCCGCAATGACGAGGGCTGAGGGTAACGCAGCAGATGGGCGTTTTCCACCAGCCTCTACGCTTCACGGAATCTATTCAACTTATAATATATCCCGCCCAGGGCCATCAGCTCTTCGTGGGTGCCCTGCTCGCGGATACGGCCATGGTGCATGACCAGTATGCGATCCGCTTTCCGAATGGTGGATAGCCTGTGGGCCACAACAAGGGTGGTCCGCGTCTCTGTTATCCTGGAAATGGCGTCCTGGATTAGCCGTTCGGTTTCAGGGTCAACGCTCGAGGTGGCCTCGTCAAGGATGAGTACCTTGGGGCCATATGCGAGGGACCTCCCAAAGGAGAGCAATTGGCGTTCACCAGCCGAGAGGGTTGACCCTCCTTCACTAATTTCCTGATCCAGACCATCGGGCAGTCTCTGGATAAACCGGTCTGCATTGGCTTGTGTCAAAGCCCGCTCCATGACCTCCCTGTTCACCTGATCTCGCCCTAAAGAGATATTTTCCTTTAGGCTACCTGCAAAGATGAATACATCCTGCATGACCAGGCCGATCTGGGAGCGAAGCTCCGTTTTTGACCATTTCCGGGCATCCACACCATCCAGATAGATGGCCCCCTTGTCCGGGTCATAGAACCGCTCTATGAGATTGACCACTGTGGTTTTCCCAGCACCGGTGGCCCCCACAATGGCTACCATCTCACCAGGTTTCACCTCGAATGAGACGTCATGCAAAACTGGATACTCTTGATGATAGGCGAAAGAGACCCCCCTGAATTCCAGGTGCCCTTGCACATTGGGAGGGCTTAGAGGGTGTTCGGGCTCTGGTATCTCCTCTCTATGATCCATAAACTCGAGTATGCGTTCCGTGGAAGCCATGGCCGATTGCATGATATTGTACTTTTCCGAGATGTCCCGAATGGGTTTAAAAAACATCTGGATATAACTGATGAAGGCCACAAGAGAGCCAAGCGTCAGTTGCTCCCCGATAACCTTCCCGCCACCATGCCATATGATCAGGGCAACGGCGAAAGCTGAAAAGAGATCCATGATGGGCATAAAAACCGCGAATACGCGTATCTGCTTCATCCCGGCCAGGTAGTTTTCATGGTTTATCCTGGCAAAACTCTGGATTTGGGAATCTTCCCGGGCAAAAAGCTGGATGATCTTCATACCAGCCAGCCGCTCCTGCATGAACGCATTCATCTTCGCCACTTTTGTCCGGAGTTCCCTGAAGGCCTCACGTGCCAGGCGGCTAAACAGGAGCGTAAGCCCAAAGATGAAGGGAAGGATAACAAAGCTTACCAGAGCGAGCCGCCAGTTGAGATAGAGCAGGACCACCAGAATGCCCACTAGGATAAAGATGTCCTTGAACACGGTAATGACGACCGACTTGAACATCTCATTGAGGTTTTCAACATCATTGGTCACCCTCGTGACCAACCGTCCTACGGGGTGGCGGTCAAAGAAGCTCACTGCCTGAGACTGGATCCGTCGGAACAACTGAAGACGAATATCGTGCATGATATTCTGGCCCGTGAATTCCAGGGCATAATACTCTCCATAACCCAATGCAAAGGCAACCAGCAGAATCGCGAGAAGAACCACGCCCAAAAGGGCTACACCTCTTAAGTCTCTCTCCCGAACGCTCAGAATTTCCCCCCGGCTCAGGCTATTCACCGCGTCCAGGGGAACGACAACAGAGCCATCCCTCATCCTGGGGAGAGCATCTCCTTGTCTCTTGAGCCTGGCCGGATCTATGTCTTTGGGGTCTATCTTATAATACCGGTCCGATGAAATGATGCCCCTGCTTCTGAGTCTATGGAGAACCGCGGGATCTATCTTCTTGATATCTGTGTGCGAGATGAGGCCATGTAACCGGTCTTCACTCCTTTCTAGTCTGAGACCCCGCGTTCTCATAAAATCACGTTGCTCAGCCCTCCCCATGGCAGAAAGGTGGACCATGTACCAGGATGAAAGGATATATCTGTCGATGGCGATCTTCGAGACATAGGGTAGGGCCAGATCCAGCACTGTGATGAGAATGCTCAGGCAAAGGCCCAGAGAAATCATCTTTTTGTAGGGAAGGGCATAACGGGCCAGCCTCCTCAAGAGGCGCACATTATAGGGCTTGCCCAAGGGCCCCTCTTCCATATATCCGTAATCACCCCACATAAGTAACTCTCCAAGTGAGCTAAAGTGAGCTAAAGTGACTAAAGTTAATAATAAAGAACCTCATACTTAGATGACCAATCCGTAGTGGTGCTTACTGCCTGCTGCTTACTGCTTACTTATATTGACAGCTTAACTCGCTCCAAGTTCCAGTTCTTGTGCCAGGAGCTGTTTCTCATAAAGCCTGGCGTATTCATTGCCTCTGCTCATAAGAGTTTTGTGGTCGCCCACCTCCACCAATTTCCCCCTGTCAAGAACGACGACCACGTCTGCCCGGCTTATGGTGGAAAGCCGATGGGAGACGATCAAATTGGTTTTCTGCGCCCTGTATTCCAGGACCTTGTTAAGAATTCTTTCCTCCGTGCGTGTATCCACCATGGAAAGGGCGTCGTCCAGAATAAGGATGGGCGGGTCGGAGAGAAGCGCCCGGGCTATGGTCAACCGTTGCCTCTGGCCGCCAGACAGGGTAACTCCGCGCTCCCCAAGCACGGTGTCCATACCCTTTTCAAGGGCCTGGATCTCATCATAGATCTCCGCTGCCTTCAGTACAGCCTCCAGGGACTCCTGGGAAAAACCGCTTCTGCCGAAAAGGACGTTGTTTCCAATGGTATCCGAGAAAATGATGCTTTCCTGTGTGACAAAACCGATGGACTCCCTTAACGTCTTCAGAGGAATATCCAGGACATCCATGCCATCAATAAACAGGGTCCCCTTTGGTATGTGGAAAAGTCGAGGGATGGCATGGAGAAGGGTGGTTTTCCCGGAGCCCACTCGACCCACCAGGGAAACCGTTTGACCCGACTCTATAAGGAGGTCAATCTCCTTTGCCGCATAGGTCTCCTTCCCGGGGTATTTGAGTGAAAATCCTCTGAACTCGATACGTCCTCTGATTTTTGAAACCCTCAAAGGGTCGGAGGGCGCCCTGACTTCAGGGACCTCGTCAAGAACTCGATTGATACGGCGCATGGACGCGGCGCCCCTCTGTATCAGGTTTGTGACCCAACCCATGGCCATCATGGGCCAAGTTAAGAGATTCAGGTAACCTATGAAGGCCACAAAATCCCCTGTGGTGATTTGTCCAAGAATCGTCAACCGGCCACCCATCCAAATGATGATGGCTAATCCCAGGTTGGTGAAAATGGCCATCATGGGGAAAAACAGGGCGATGGTCTTGGCCAATTTCATGTTCTCAGATATGTACGTCCTCCCCTCCTTTTCCACCTTTTCCTTTTCCCATGGCTCTCTGCAATAGGCCTTGACGACCCGGATTCCTGCAAAGGCCTCGCGCACCCGTTCCGTCAAATCTGAAAAGGTTGTCTGAACGCTTTCATAACCCATGGACATTCGGCGGGTGAGGATCCGGGTGAGATAGATAATGATTGGGGTGGGAATGAGCGCAATCAGGGTCAGATAAGGGCTGATGGATATCATAAACCCTATGGCTGCTATGCCCAGCACGAACCCATCCGTGAGAGCGACCATCCCCATCCCTGTGGCCATTCGGATGGCGTTGATGTCATTGGTGGCCCTTGCCATGAGGTCTCCCGTCTTTGTCCTGTGATAAAAGGACAGGGAGAGGCTCTGAAGATGGGTGTAGAGCTTATTCCTCAGCCCTTCTTCCACTTTTCTGGAATGGCCAAACAGGAGGTGGCGCCAGACATAACGTAGAAGAGCCATCATGGTGGCAATGAGTAGGATGGCCAGGCCGTACTGGAAGAGACTGGCAGATGTGGCCGTCTTGAAGGTGAGGGCGTCGATGGCCCTTTTGATGACCAGAGGGATCAACAACTGGAGAAAATCCACCAGCAGAAGGCAGAAGAGCCCGAAAGCAATTCGCCACCTATGCTGGACGAAATACTCCTTTAATGGCTTGAACGTCTTAAATGTATCAACTATTCGAGGCATACCTCAGTGACCTCATCACAAAATACGGGATTGGACTTTCATCCCCCTTACCGTTATGATTGTTTTTTTACAGGGTAATCTAAGGGTGATCAAGGGTTTCGTCAACTTTGCACCCAGTCCACACACCATTTCTATGATGGCTGAACCGAAAGAATCCACGTGCAGGCTAAAAGAGCAGGGCCTGAGACCTGGCAGCTGCCGCGTCAAAATAGATGGAGAGCATGCACTCGCATGCCAGGCTACCCTTAAAGAGGAAAATGGGAAATGGTATCGGCTCATCACCTCCATTCATCTCTCCCGTCCTGAAAACTATCTCTCCATCTATCAATCCGGGTGTAATTTCTCCTGTCGGAAATGTCATTCCTGGTATTTCAGTAAGGTGAAAGACGGCCGTTGGTATTCACCTCAGGATATCCTGGAACAATCGGTTGCCTATGAAAAGATCGTCAATCTCTGGGAACCGAGAGAAAAGGCCACATCCTGGCATGCCCACGATAGTTGCCGGTCCTGTGGGAGCTGTATTCTTCAAAAGAAGAGACCTGACTCTTGCCCCAATGTTCTCTCTCCAGAATCCATCCTCTTGAGCCCCCAGGGTTTTGGGCCGGCACGAAACATCGTCGCCTTTACGGGAGGAGACGTCACCTGCCGACCCGAGTTCTATGCCGATTGCGCCAGGCTAATAAAGGCTCACACCAAACTCTGGTTATTGATCGAGAGCAATGGCTATGGACTGACTTCAAGAAATCTTGATGACTTGAAAGAATCAGGGGTGGATGCCTTTTGGCTGGATATCAAGGCCTTTGATCCGGAGAAACACAAATGGCTCACTGGATGCAGCAATGAACATATTTTGAAACTGCCTCAAGAGATGATCAAACGAGGGTTTGCTCTGGAAGTGCTCTCTCTGTACATCCCTGATCTTGTGGAAACGGACGAACTGGTGAAGATTGCCCAATGCCTCAAGGAGACAGATTCTGATATACCCTTTACCATCCTTGCCTTCTTCCCCGAGCACCAGATGAAGGATTTCAGAAGTCCTACGGTTCACGAAATCGTTGATGCCTATCAGGGCGTAAAGTCAGTGGGATTGAAAAACATCCGCATAGGTAATGTGGGCGTGTTTGCGCGTACTCAAGAAGATCAGGAATACCTGATCTCTCATGTGGATAAGGGTTCATTTTAAACCTGGAGTGATGGAGTATTGGAGTACTGGAGTAGTGGATAGTAGAGGCCGAAATCATGTTCTTATTCCTTTAAAACCATTACTCCAATACTCCATATCTTACTTAGGAGGTTTAGCTATGAAAAGCTATCGCAAAGAACTGTTCTTCAAGGTCCCAACCAGAAGGGCCTTGATCAATATTACCCCTGAAGTCAACGAATGTTTGAGGGAGAGCGGCATCAAAGAAGGCCTCGTCCTGGTCAATGCCATGCACATAACGGCTTCGGTGTTTATTAATGATGACGAATCCGGTCTCCACCATGACTATGAGGTGTGGCTGGAGAAACTGGCCCCTCATGAACCCGTCTCCCAATATCGACACAATGTGGGGGAGGATAACGCGGATGCCCACATGAAGCGACAGATCATGGGCCGGGAGGTGGTCGTCGCCATCTCAGATGGAAAATTGGACTTTGGCACCTGGGAGCAGATCTTTTACGGGGAGTTTGACGGCCGCAGAAAAAAGCGGGTGCTCGTGAAAATCATCGGAGAGTAAAAGCTGCGCCCATATTTATCTCTTCCTTTCTAAAAGACGGAGGCCTAGAATATCCTTTCCACACCCCACCTTTAAGGTGAAAACGCTGATGAAGAAAAAAGAAATCAACCCTCTCCTAAAACTGCTTGGATGGCTATTTGTTTCAGCCATAGTTCCGAGGGCTTTAGGGCTTGAGGGAATGACTGCCCACAGTGTCGGCATTGGCATGTTTTTCTTCGGCCTATTTGGTTACGTGTTATGGAGGGGAAGTGGTTAAATGGGAAGGAAGTGAAGCGGGACGGCCTTAAACTTTTAAGCTGACAGGCTATTAGTGTAAGTATTTTAGAATTTTAAGGGCGTCCCGCTGATTCGAAAGGCAGGGGCTTTCACTTTGCCCTGCTTTTTTATTGCTATTTTCAGTTTTCAAAGAACACCTCTTAAACCCACTTCCCGTCACACTTTTCGTTGAGTGAAACTCCCCGCGTTGAAACGCGGGGCATCTGAAACTTGCTTAGACAACCTCCTCCCCCTTGAGAGACTGTGTCGCAATTCGACAAACGTGTCATTCCGGGCGAGCCCAACGATTGAGGGCGAGACCCGGAATCCAGTAAAGCGGCGGAAAATCAAATCATTCTGGATCCCGGCTCCCATCCCGCTCCGCGGGACTTGGCCGGGATGACGAATTACGACACAGCCTCTGATGGGGGGGATTGAGGCGGGGAATTCTGGCACATAGTCGCAACACCTGAATTACGCGTACTTGCTTTCACGAAACAGAGATTTCTGGCCCTTGGGTTTAGAGATCTAATAATAAAGTACTAGTCTCCCTTTCGGGGTATTAGACGAAAATCCCACTTTCTACCGATTGTTTTTCCAACGGAAAACGGTAAAATCTACTAAGATTTGATAAAGATTTGCTTTGACATTTGGCTTACTTGCGAAGAGATACCCAATACCGTGTAGGAGGCGCAAATTATGGCTACGGCATTTGAGCAAAACAACTCCCCTGGAATCAAGGCCAGATGGCCGGTTACAATACTTTCAAATCGCTGCCTCATAGAAGGCGAATCAAGGAATATCACGGCAAACGGTATATTAGCCCGCTGTAAGAAACCATTGGACGAGAATGAAACTTATCGGATTGTCATCACACTTCCTAATAGGCGTTATGTAGCGGTCACTGGGAAGGTGACATGGTCTAATCTAGATGGCATTGACCCTAATGGCACCTTTTCAGATATGGCCTTTTATTTTGTAGAACTGCCTGAAGAAGACCGCTCTCTTCTTAACCAGGCGGTTTCAGCTCAACTTGCATAAAGGGCCAAAGCCCTTGAAAGGAGAATGAGCATGAAGAAAATCTGTATTATGAGCGAAAAAAAGGAACCCCGGGTTCTTGAATTGATTCGCAGAATCACCTACGTCGGGCGTTCTGCTATCACTGACGTTCAAATCAAGGACAGATTCGTTTCTCGGGAACATTTATTGCTGCGAAAATCAGGGGATAAATTATTGGTTATGGATCTCAGAAGCAAAAACGGGACCTTTCTTAACGGCAATCAGATACGCCCTGGTACCGAGGTTGAAGTAAAGGAAGGAGATTCCATCGTTGTTGGTCTGAACGTGATCTGCCTGGGGGAAAAGGGTTCAGAAGAAGCGCAAGCGCTTATCCTTTCTGTCTACCCTTCTAATAGGGATGGCGCCACGGATACACTCGTTTCTTCCATGAAGCATGGGGCCACGGATACACTCGTTTTTTCCAAGAAGGATGGCGCCGAGCCCACACTCGTTTCAGATAATTCAGGATTGCGGCCTGTGAATCGCAAACCGGACAATCTGGGATCTAGTCTGACGGTTGGCGCTTGACATTCTACCAATATTAAAAAGGGAGTTGACTAATTTAATCCAAGATTAATTGGGAGGAATACAAATGCTTTTTTTTAACCGTAAGATAGTTGGTGATAGGAGATCAGGGAAGGACCGCAGAAAGTCAAATACAGGAACCAAAAATGGGAGTGAGCGAAGAAGCGGGAGTGAGCGAAGAAGTGGTAGAGATAGAAGAATGAGTTTATATGACCGTTTGCCTGAACATCAGAGAAATACCGTTGAAATTATTATAAAGCATCTAGAGAGCCTGGACGCCTAAGAAAGCCGAAGACTGCCACTACCAGGTTTGTAGATAGCCCCACTGCAATCAATATCACCTCGCCTTCTATGTGGGTTTTCGAAAATCCTTACCCAAATTTCAGGTATTTCGAACTCCAAAATCAGGTTTTCCCTGATTGTGCTTCAAATATAGAAACAATATTCTAAGCAGCTGTTCCAGGTGAAAGGCATCTCATCAGCCACTCCTTTGTGTTTGGCTATCCTTTATCCACACCTGGTCTTAGCCCCTGGCAATCCTTGCAGGCGAGTTCAGTGTCAGGGGCTTTCTTTTGCCCCTGACTTAATACCCGGACTCAGCATGATGGACAGACCTCCCAAAAAAGAAAAGCTTTTGGAAAAAATCAAAGAGCTCCTGACAACGGACCTGAATCTGGACTTTCTATTGCGATGGGAAGACAAAGAGCTTGAAAGTCTATTTGTCTCTCTGAAGGACAGGTTGAGTAATAGGAAAGCCCGACGCCCTTAAAATTTTAAGTTGACAGGCTGTTAGTATAAATATCTTAGAAACTTAAGGGCGTCCCGCGATTCCTGAAAAGCATTGGGGCATAGATGGCGGGTCTACTCCTCCTCTACATCTCATGGGTCCATTTTTCACTGTACAAAATGCGCTCAAGCTCACGATGTGTGAAATAGGGGTCGTCATTCCTTACATAGGGAAGCAAGATCCTCTTTTGTCGCAACAATTCCCCAGAGATTTCCCCAAAAATTTCGTCCTGTTCATAAAGGGCGGCCTTGGCGATTGTCTGGCCGTAGGGATTGACAATCTCACTGCCCCCCCAGAAGCGGTGGGTTCTGTGCTGGTTGGGGATGTCTTTACCGACAACAGCGTTGGCCCCTTCTGATTTCTTACCTGAGTGCTGCCTTCTGTTCTCAAAGGTTTCATCTCCAACGCGGTTTGCGCAGATGTTATAAATTCCAAAGACACGGGAGTAGAACGTATTGATGATTCCCCAGGTCTCTATATTATTGAATTCATCTCCCATGGATCCCTCTAATGAATTAATAATGGTGACAAAGACATCTGCCTTTCGGGTCACACCGATGTAGGGGAGTGACGGGTGCCACACGTCATTACAAATGAAGACAGCGATGGCAAAGCCATGGAGCCTGAAGACGGGGACCTGCTTTCCAGGAGCAAAGTATTTCCTCTCCTCAAACACACCATAGTTGGGCAGATTGAGTTTGCGGTAGGCGAACAGTATTTCCCCATCCACGGCCACAAGGGCAGAGTCGTAAAAGTTCATGGAGCGTGATTCTTCTATAAACCCCACCACGGCAGCGGTGCCCTTGGTGGCGGAAACGAGTTTTTTGATCTCCTTCGAATCGAGCCTCAGCGCCACTTCATGATACCTATGGCCAACGAAATATCCGGTTAAGGCCAACTCCGGGAAGACAATCAATTGGGCCCCCTGCTCCCGACCATGATTGATCTTAGAGATAACTTCCTCCAGATTGGCCTTTAGATCCAAGAGAACGGGGTCTGTCTGATACACGGCAACTTTCATTTTTCACCAATGCCTCCGTTTTGATTCTTAAGAGTCATCTTTATTTCAACCAATTGCGAAAAGCGGTTTCACCAGAAGGACGCAGTCCCCATTCCGCACAGGCCTCTAAAAAGGCTTCGGACATGGACTGTCCATATCCTCTTGAACAGGCGATCAGCACCGCCGTATACCCTCCCTTTTCACCTAGCAACACCACCTGGCATCGTACGTGCAAGACAGGCCCCTGAAGCAAGAAAGGGGGCGTCTTCGTCTGAGTAGACAGATCAAGGGGTGTCACCTTCTCCATGATAGGGAACAGGTCTTTGGCCAAAATCGCCATAAGCGCGTAGGCGTCGCTGACATCTGTGTAAGCGAATTCGCGGGGGATAGCGAGGTGCGCTTCCGAGAGATGCCAAAGGGCCGCTTGCGTGGCATTCATGCGATTGACCAATATCCCATTTTCCAGGATGCAATCCCCGGGACGATCTGGTATAGCCACATCCATGGGGCGGATGTGGGTAAGGTCAGCATCTTGCACGTCCCATTTAGGCACATGACTTAGATCGATCAAGAAAGGCCCGTTTCCCTGATCCTCGTATTCAAGAACCACCTTCCAGCCGCCACGTACCTCTTTTTTGCTTGGCGGAGTTTGGAATACTACTGGAGAACGTCTTCGGTAAAGTTCCATGGTTCCCATCTCACATCTTCAACCTAGTTCCTTCAGGATCGTAAAAAGGTATGGACACCACCCTAGCATATAGCCGATTCTTTCCCATGTCCTCTTCAAAAATGGCCAATCGGGTCCCCGTTTCGGTAAGTTCATTATCCACAAGGGCGAAGCCGATCGATTTCTTTAGCACGAAACTGTAACGTGCCGTAAAAACATGACCCCGAATGGCGTCATCCACAATAATAGCCCCATCTTTCGGGGTTCTGAAGGGGTTTTCCATTTCAAACCCCACCAGCTTCATCCGTCCCTCCTGATGTTCCGTAAACCTTAGGGCAGGTGCACCCACCGTCTTTGCATCCGGCTTATTTCGATGCCAGAGAAAACCCAGGCCCAGATCATGGAGTGTGGCACGGATCTCTGATTCCTGACCAATGATGATGTGTCCCTTTTCAAGACGGAGTGCATTTTGGGCCTCCAATCCGAACGGACTGATACCCCACTCCCCACCCGCATCCAGCAATAAATCCCAGACCGTCTGCATAAAAGAGGCGGGCATATGGATTTCATAAGAGAGTTCACCGACGAATCCTAACCGCATCACCCTCACAGGAATGCCCCCTTCAATGGCGAACTCCCGATATCCGGGGAAAGGGAATGCATCGTTTGAGATATCCGCATCGGTGAGGCTTCCAAGAACTGCTCGAGCATTGGGTCCCGCCAGGTTGATGGCACCGAATGCATCCGTAAGATTGACCAGATGAAAATTCCATCCCTCATATCGGGTGTGATAGCGGATCCATTCAATGGTGGCGTCGGCACGGCCCGTGGAGGTGGTAAAATAGTAGTCGTTTTCACCCCTTTTCACCACTACACCGTCGTCAATGAGGCAACCGTCCTCATTACACATGGCTGAATATTTGACTTTTCCTTTAGGGATTTTTGCCATGTCCCCCACATAGACGCGTTGAAGCGCCTTTAAGGCGTCCGGGCCAAAAATTCGAAACTTTCCCAGGGTGCTCACATCAATGATGCCCACGTTTTTTCGCACATTTTCAATCTCCTCCCGAGAACTGAAATCCTGCGAAAAGTACCTGGCCCGCTTCCAGGCCCCGATCCTGCGAAAAATCGCTCCTGATTTTTCCTGTGACTCATGCGTGGGTGTTCTCTTGACGATATCATTATGGCTTCCCGCATAGGTTGCCATCAGAGTCGGCCTCAAAGGGGGACGAACAGTGCTGGGAAGTTCCGGCCCTGAAGACTCCAGATATTGGGAAAGCACGAGAGGCAGATTGTGACCCGGAATGCCTCCCTGTCCCGGACCCGTTCCCGCCGCTGTGAAGCGCTTGGCCAATTCGACCCTGTCAAAGCCCATGTCACAGGCCTGATAGACGTTTTCAACGGTGGTGTCCGTATCAAAACAGATAAAGCTTTTCCTCTCTCCTGCTGGGGCCCGGACTAATTCGGAGCCCCTGCGAGGCCCTTCTAGGTCCTGAAATTTTTCACGGGCCTCTTTAATGCGTTCCATGAGAGAGAACCCGAACTCTGCTGCCGCTTCCAGGCCGGCTAAATACCCTGATGCCTCAATGGCCTCTGGTTGTTGAAGGCCGAGCAAACCGCCAGCAGCATGCACCTTTGGTGGCAATGCTTCAGGTAAGAAAAAGCGGATATCTTTGTTGTAGGCCATTCTGGCCTGCGCGAGGGAGAGCAGGCCATTCGCCGGGGAAAGACCCGCAGAGGCGACGAGCGTATCACAATCAAAGTCCAAGGACCGGGTCCCGTCCGTGGTCCCCAGGGTGACCTTTCTCAGTGTCTTGCCATGGGCTTTTAGGGCGACCCAGCCCATGAGAAGGGGAATTTTCCTGTTGGCAAGGGCCTCCAGTAGCCTCGGATCCTGGCCATCCGTTCGGCAATCGGCTACGCATGATACATGGACGCCCAAATCAATGAGATCCAGAGCCGCCTCAAGTCCCAGGTCATGGCTCACGCTGAAGACGACACACTCGCCAGGCGAAAGTCCGTAAGTCCGGGCCAAACGATGCGCGCAGCCAATCTGCATGACGCCTGGCCGCTCGTTGTTTTCGAAAACAAGTGGCCTTTCCATACATCCTGTGGCTACCACAACGCTTTGTGCCCGGATCTCCATGTAGCGCTGATCAAAGGGGTCTGTCTCTGTGCCTACACGGAAGGCGGTGACGTGATTGCTGTTATAGAGACCTACCACTGGCGTATGGGTAAATACCCGCACGTGAGGATGTTTTTCGACCCTTTTGGTGAGCTCCCACCCTCTTTTATATAAAGGTAGACCTGGACTATACTCCGCTGCCCGGTAATCAAAGCCGCCTCCCAACCATGGACGGGCCTCCAAAAGAATCACCCGAAGCCCCTGTTCAGCTGCCGCCAGGGCGGCCCTCATGCCTGCGGGCCCGCCTCCAATGACACAGACTTCCCCGTTGAGGTATTGCTCGTCAAAGCGACCCTCCATTCGAGAAGACGGATCCACAACCCCAATTCCGGCAGTCTTCCTAATCTGGGTCAAAAAAAATGGCCACAATCTATAGGGCTTGTGAAAATAGCGGTAGTAGAATCCGGCAGGCATGGCCCAGTGCAGCTTGTCCATGAATCCCTTGAGGTCTATCTCTGGACTTCCCACCACGTTTTGCGGCCTCACATTCGTACCGTCCCTGAGAGGTGTGAGTTCCGCATGCACATTGGGTACGCCGTCAATGTCCATCAGGCAGTTAGCCGACTCCCCGTCCAGGCTGTAAAGACCTCGAGGACGATGATACTTTATACTTCTGGAAAAGACCCGGATCCCGTTGGCATAAAGCCCTGTGGCCACTGTGTCGCCCTTTACGCCCTGGTATGTCTGCCCCCTGTAAAACAGGGAGAGTTCCTCTCTCGGTTTGATACGCAGAGTGGGCAATCCAGTGATTCTATGTAGTTCCCTTTTCCGGTCCATTCACTTCAGTGTTGGTTCTCGTGTCTCGCCAAATCCTAAACCAGGTTCCGCATCCATCAAGATGATACCACCACTCCTCTTGAATTCCTCCGATGTTGGAGCGCATGTGGACGTAGTCACACCATGCCTCAGGGGCCAGACCTTCTTCATCCGGCCTGGGTCCCCTTTCCTCTCCGCCGAATCGAAACTCGTAACCGTTTCGTTTTCCGCAAATGGGGCAGGTAATGGTGAGCGACATCCTTTTTCTCCTTTAGAAAACATCTAATTCCACGGACCGTAATTGACGGGCGTGGCAATTTCGCCCAGGAGGCGATTTTCCTGGTACCGGCGAAGCCTGAAAGGTTTCAGGATTTCGGGACGGTGACCGGTAGCCATAAATTCGGCCAGATATTTCCCTGTAATGGGCCCTGACTTGAAACCGAAATACCCCCAACCACAGTCCACGTAGTAACCTTCAATGGGGTCATTTCCATCAATAATGGGGGCCATATCCGGCGTCATGTCCGCCAGTCCCCCCCAAATCCGCATAAACTTGACCCCCCCGAGACAGGGAAGAAGCTCTGTCAATGCCTCTGCCTGATGCTTGATATAATGGGCCGTGGTCTGCGTCGTATAGTTGGGCCAGGGATCCATGTGGGCCCCAGTGACAATTTCCCCTTTAAGGCTCTGATGTGCGTAACAATGGTAGGTGCCGGATGAGACTACATGGTTCAGGAGAGGTTTTATGGGTTCCGTCACCATGGCCTGAATTGTGAGAACCTCGATGGGGAGTCGGATGCCCACCATGGAAGCAATAAGGGGCGAATAGCCGCCCGCTGCGTTCAGGACCCGGGCGGTGCGAATCGGCCCCTTGTCCGTCTCCACGGCCACCACCTTTCCTTTGTCCACATCAATGCCGAGGACCTCTGTTCCCTGATGGATGTGTACGCCTTTTTTTGCGGCCTCTTTTGCCAGGCCCCAGACCACCGCATCGTGCCTTATGGTGCCGCCCGGTGGGTGGTACATAGCGCCCAGTATGGGATGGGTGATATTCTCTGAAACATCAAGGGCTGGAATCAGTTCTTTGCATTGCTTGGCATCCAGCAGTTCGCTCTTGATACCAAAGAATTGCGCCGAAGCCACCTGCAAACGCAGGGCGCCTATCGCGGCCTCACTGTGGGCCAGATTTAGGTTTCCGCAGTTGAAAAACATTAGGTTAAAATCCAGCTCGTCCGTCAGCTTAGGCCAGAGCTTAAGGCCTTCGTTGTAAAGGGGAAGATTCTCTTTAGTCCTCTGATTTGCCCGGACTATCGCTGTATTTCTCCCGGCACCCCCAAAACCGATGTAGCGTTTTTCGATGACCGTCACGTCGTTTATCCCCTGATCCCGGGCCAAATAGTAGGCCGTGGCCAATCCGTGTAGACCGCCTCCAATGATCACCGTATCGTAACTGGACCTGAGAGCCGGTTTTCCCCAAAGGCGTTCATACTTTCCGAACATGCGTTCTCCTTATGCTTTGCTTCTGGCCGTCGTGTGGGGTAATAACAGCCCTTGCAAAAAAGATCAATGATGGCAAGTGCTTGCTATTATCTCATTAAAAAAAGCAAATATGAAGGAATTTCGAGATGTTGAATCCCTGAAGTGAAATTTGGAGAGATTTACGGGGAGAAGGATCCGAAGGTCCTTTAATTCAGGAATACTTTTCCCGTGTTCTTCAGGGTGTGATCATCCCGCATATAATTGGCCCGACTGCCATTGCGTCTGATCGCCTCCAGACCTTCTGGGTCGTAGGGATCCACATCGTACGCCGGGGCCTGCTCCACGCCTGTTTCTCGGCATAGCTCTATATGCCTCTCCAATTTGGCGATGGAAAAGGAGATGAGCTCCCTTAAAAAACCAAAGGCATGTCGCATCTGGTGAAATCCATACTTTTTCATCAGGGCATAGCCGTTCATGGCATCTTCTTCGGCTCTGGGACTAGGCCTGTCCTCGCTGGTGGTGCAAGCGGTCTGGATAGACGGGATGCCCAGCATTTTGTTGACCTTTTCCGTCAGGAGGTTGGCCATATTGTGAGAGACTAAACCTAGATCTACCGCGTAATTCTTGTTGATATTGGCAATGGAGGGGAGCCCGGCATGGACAACCGTAATACCCGGATTCACAAGTTGGGCCAGAGTCATTCCAAAGAGGCCCTCCGCATGGGTGAGCGTCAGGAGCCCGGACATGCAATAGGGTGCGGAAAGCCCGGCCATAGGCATGGTAGAAACATAGATGGGGATGCCTTTGCGCACACAGGCCAAAAAGGGGTCCACCATGCTTTCGATGATATTCAGGGGGCTGTTGATAATAGAAAACTGGACAGTGAAATTCCCCCTTGTCTTGTGAATCTCCTCAGCCCGGGCAATACCCTCCTCCGTCACCGCAGCCACATAGACGGGTTTATGGCAGTTTTCGATAATCGTGTTCATGACCTTTACTTCTTGCTTCTTTATGAGGACCCCGCGGGCCATAAACTGGACCACGTCAGCCCCATTCACTATCTTCGCTATCTTGACGAGATGATCGAAGGTGGGCTCCACCAGATCACCCGTTTGATCGTCGAATACAAAGGGGGCCGTCCCCCCCACTCCAAAGGCATTCTCCGGAATCCAGTATTGATCCCTTTTCGGCGCCGTGCTCAGGGCCTGCTCCACCAAAGGCGTCAAAACGTGAATATGACCGGTGGTATCGTCAAAGGCGGCAAGTCCTGTCTCCTCGAAGATCTGCCGGATTTCCGGTGACGCGCATTTGACCCCCACCTCTTCCAGAACTTGCAATGCGTCCTTGTGTATCCTTTCCAAATAATCATGCGTCACAAGATCCATGTTCACCTTTCCCGCTAAATACTTACACGCATGCCATCATAGGCAAATTGGACATTATTGAAGTTTTGCTCCAGTTCCACGTACTGATCATGACCTCTATTCCAGTATTCCTCCAGGTGGATGAAAAGGATCCGGCCAGCCTTTATCCTCCGGGCCAAGGCCAGTGTCTCTTCAAAGGTATAAAGGGTTGTCCTGGAGATGTGGTCCTTTGGATATTCGAAATCGTGCTTGAGTCCATCCTCAAAGATGCCCGGTTGAATGACCAGAAGCTCCGCCCCCTGCACCTCTTCCCTCGCCTCCGGAAAGGGCCTAATGTCGCAGGGGGCATAGACCATCCTTTTGCCTTCTTTTTCGAAGACGTATATGAAAGAGAGGTGAGAATCTCTATCTACCGGGATGGCCGTGATCCGGATTTTTCCCAATTCCACCCTTTTCCGAAAAGGCATACACAGAACAAAACCCTGCTCTTCATAAAAATCGATCAGGGAGCCGTACGCCGATCGAATATCCCGCAGGCCATGGTTGAGGGGTTCAGGCAATAGCAAGCGGATATACTTGTTTGGATAGGCCTCCCAGGTGCGGAAATCCAAGGTAATCTGCTCCACGACCCTGAATCCCTCCACGTGGTCCGGGTCCAGGTGCGTGAAAATGAGGTGATCAATCTGTTCGATTCCTGAGCGGTTTAACTGGGTGGCAATCTCTGCAGGAGTGTCTATGAGGATATTTTCATCATGGATGAACGCTGAGGGACCTGTTCTCTCATAGGGTCTCCCCTTCTCCCTTGCCTCCTTACAGACACGGCATTGGCAAAGGGGTTTGGGGATCACCATGCATCCCCCTGATCCAAGTATCGTCAGTTCCATCTTCTCTCGCCTACGGCCCCAATAAGTTTCCGGACCAGAAACGAGAAATTTTTCGCAAGATCAAGAAAATCAAGGGATTGCGCGGAGACGTACATAGTGAAGTACGTCGCACAAGCAATTCCGTGGATTGACGCAGAGATTGCGGAAAAGAGCCGTTTCTGAACGGAAACTAGCTCCATGGGAAGGGACTACTGGACTCGGGGAGCAATTCCCCCTTCTCATATCGATCAAAACGAAAAGGTTTAAGCAGGGCCTGATCCTCTCCCATGATCTCCTTGGCCACCAACTGTCCGACCCCTATCATCTTGTATCCGTGACTGGAGTCGGCAATAAGATAGCAGTTCTCCTTCATCACATCGAAGATGGGGAAACTATCAGGACTGAACGCTCCGAGACCACCGGAAGGTTCGTCCTTGTAACGCAGGTACTTGTCCTCATACCTCTTTTGACAGTGGGCTAGGGCGGATGTCCACGCGTGGGCAAATTCGGGACCCACAACGAAATCGGGAGAATCGATGCCATAGGGGTCCACCTCCACCTCTTTCTTTTCCACTCTATAGGGGGTACTCCCTCCCTGGATCCCCCGAAAATTATAATCGGGTTTGTAATAGATTCCCCACATTTCATCCGTAATGAGCGAACCATCTTCGCTGGAATAGAGGGGTGCATCCGTGTCCACGTGGATAACCGGAGGCATTTTACCTCTATTGTCCATGCCATAGGAGGGCTTCACCCCCAGGGTCCCTTCTTGGAGGCACCAGTAGGTCCACATCCTGATATCCTTGTGGACCTCGCCATCCCTGCCTTTGACATCGATTTTTTCAGGAAGGCCCAGCATATCCCAAAAGTTCTTGGCCCAGGGGCCCGCACCGATGACCACATAATCGCATTGGATATTGCCCCTTGTGGTTTCCACCCCTTTCAGGGTGCCATTCTCCATAAACCTTTTCACCTCAACGCCTGTGACGATTCGAACACCTTCTGCCTCTGCCTTGTCGGCAAGGCGGTAAAGGCTCCTGGCGTTCTGTGCGTACCCACCCTTTTTTTCATGGAGGATGGAGGTAATGTTTTCCGCCTGCCAATCATCAAAAACCTTCTCCCTCATGTATCTTTGGCAGTCTTTTTCTCCTTCGATGAATTCCGACTCGTAAGCGATATCCTTCTGGCGTTCGTAGACCTCACCCACATCTTCATGCATACGCTCGGGGGATATCTGCATGTAACCCACGGGAAGGTACCCGTAGCCTTCTGCATCCTCTTCCCAGAGATCCACGCTGTGGGCGATGAGCTCCTGCATGGCCGCCTGATAGTAGTTGTTGCGGATGACGCCGCAGGCGATTCCGGACGCTCCAGCGCCTATGGCCGTCTTGTCTATGACCAGGATATCCTTTCCTGAGCCCCGCTTCCTGGACTTGATTTCCTGGGCAAGATGGTAGGCGGTGCTCAACCCGTGTATCCCGGCACCAATAATAATATATTTACAATGGTTTGGAAGTGCCATGATCTTTACCTCCTATAGATTCAGCAGCGCTCTCAGGCCGCTTTACATTCTTTTGTTTCCTCATCTTCTCCCTTGTACTCATGCTTCAGATCCCCATCCATGGTGCCCCGCACCCGTTCCCTCTCCTCGGCAAAGTCAAACCCGGTCCAGATCCCTATGGATCCGAGTATGGAATCCTGGGGATGGAACTCACGAAAGATCTTGAAGTAGTAAGCCGCCTCCCTGCTGTTGATGGTCGCCTTGGGATTCTCAGCCTTGATCTGCTGGAACTCATCCTCGCTCATCTCTTGATGGGCCAGTTTCTCTCCCAGGCTCTCACATCCCGCACCCTGGGTGTACTGGACCTTGTAACGCCAGAGGATCTCGTCGGGCAGATAGTGCGTATCCTCAAAGGCCTTTCGCAATATCCACTTCTCTATCTTTGTGCCATGGTGCTCCCGAATCTTGAGTTCCGGCGGAATCTTCATGGAGAGATCCACCATCGCCTCATCCAGATAGGGGACCCTCAGTTCCAGACTAAAGAGCATGCCCATACGATCGGCCCTTTGAAGGTTGATATTGTGTAAATTGCCGATACAGCGCCTCGCCTCCATGTTGAGCTTGTCAAAGGGATAATGTTTCATATAGTGATAGCCCGTGAAGAGCTCGTCAGCCCCCTCTCCCGTGAGCACAACCGTCACGTAATCCGCGGCCAGTTTGCAAGTGAAATAGCAGGGAACGGCGCAGCGGACCAGAGAAGGATCGTAGCTCTCCAGCTTCTTGATCACAATGGGCAGGGCCTCGTTGTATTCCTCCTCAGTAAAGAGCAGTTCGTGATGCGTGGAGCCGATATGCTCGGCTGCCACCCTGGCCGCCTTTACATCATCGCTCACGTCCCCATCCTGATCTTGCATCCCCACCACAAAGGTGTGAAGATGGGGGATCTCCTCGGCCGCTATGGCCGCCACCAGGCTGCTATCAAGCCCACCGCTGCAGAAGGATCCCACAGGGACTTCAGGATCCGCCAACAACCTTTTCTTTACCGCGTCAATGAAGGTCTCCCGAATCAGATCACAGGTCTCCTCGATATTCGTGAGAAGATGGTCTTCAATCTCTGGAACCTGGTAATACTCCACAAAGCCTTCCTTGGGCGTATAGTAGTGACCCGCAGGAAATTCGTGGACTTCGTCCACGCCCGCGAGGGTCATGGCCCCCAACTCTGAAGTGAAATAGAGGTTGCCGTTCTCATGGCCATAGTAGAGCGGCTTGATCCCGATGGGATCCCTTGCCATCATGAAGTCATCCCCGTCAAATAGGGCGAAGGCGAACATCCCGTCCAAATGCTTTACGCACTCAGGGCCTTTTTCCTCATACAGGTGAAGGATAACTTCACTATCCGATTCTGTCTTGAACGGGTATTTGGAAAGGAACTTCTCTCTGAGTTTTCGGAAATTGTAAACTTCACCGTTACAAATAATTCCCGAGTTTCCGCCGTTGGCCAGGATGGGCTGATGCCCTCCCGCCACATCCACGATGGATAGACGGGTATGACCAAAGACAGCATCTCCGTTAATGTGGATGCCCCTGTCATTGGGTCCTCTATGAGGCAGGGCATCCAGCATTCGCTCAACGGTTTCCGCATCTCTAACACCAATACTTCCTGCTATGCCGCACATCGTTTACTCCTCATTTATTTTTTGGGGTTTCCCCAAAACACTCTAAGCTATTTTCTCTTTTAGCCGGGTGACCAGACGAGGTACCCTTCGAGCCTTTGTCGTAAGCGGCCTGAAGCTTTCGAAGCGCTCCAGTACCGCGCCCAGAACTACCCCGATGGCAACGAAAATGAGTGCAAAGAACATGGCAAGCTTAGATTCCGTAGCCTCAGTTTTAATACTGCTTGTTAAAAATGCCATGGATTAAACCCCTCCTCTGTTAGTTGTTAATTGACAAATATTTTCCCCAGATTGGCCGTTGTCAGCGGGTCTTCCATATAACTTCCCACGCCAATTCTCTGGATGGATTCCATCCCCCGCTCGTCATAGACGGGCATCTCCACCCCTGGTGCATCCTTTGGGGTAACCTCCTCTGCAATGCGAATAGCCCTTTCCAATTTTTCGAATGAGAAATCGATGAGGTAGCGCAAAAAGCCAAATGGGTGGCGGATCATGTGAAAACCGTACTTTTTACATAAGGCTTGCCCCATCTTGGCATCCGCGTAAGCCCTTTCCGTTGGGTGTTCTTCATGCGTGGTGGCGGCACTTTGAAAGCTGGGTAGATCCAGCATGAGGTTCAGATGCGTCATCAGGATATTCAGAAAATTGTGACTGATCAGACCGTAGTTGGGATTATAGTCAATGCTCGGATCGGCAATGGTGGGGAATCCGGCGTGAACACACGTGACACCCGGATTGAGCACCTGGGCTGCACAGATCCCAAAGAGGACCTCCGCATGGGT
>Ga0111161_1110_pt1 | contig 24488 bp, 26 predicted proteins | sample DeeMarSeWOR28_12_FD_80264 | JGI IMG/M metagenome (GOLD analysis project Ga0111161, IMG submission 80264) | Nitrospira bacterium SG8_3
GGGGCAATGAAAAGAAGGAGAAAACCATGCTGGATAAGATGAAAGCCCTGGTGAGAGAAAAAGATATGTGCGTTTTGGCCACCGTTTCCAACAACAGGCCCCATTGCTCTCTTATGGCCTATATCGCTAATGGTGCGTGTACGGAAATTTACATGGTGACTCTCAAAGACACAAAGAAATACAGAAATCTCAGGGAGAATCCCTGGGTCAGCCTCTTGATCGACACCCGTGAGGAAGATCTTGGTTCAAGGCGTCCTCAGGCCAGGGCCATCACTGTGACCGGCGTGTTTGAAGAGATCGGAGACGACAATATGAGGCACCAGATCCGTGAGGCCCTCATGCGGAGACATGCCCAACTTGAAGGCTTCGCCGACCACCCCGATGCAGAGGTCTTCTCCATCCGGATCCATTCCTTCCTTCTGTTGCACGGCCTCACCAATGCCTACTTTGAAACATTGCCGTAGTAAACGTTCGCGCCTGATTGACTCTTCTTAATTCAGTCTTATTTTAAAATAATAGCGAAAAGAGTTGGCAGGATCATCAACATTCAAGGGGTCAAGGGGTCGGGGATTCAAGTCAACTGCTTAAGAATTATACAGAATCAACCAGTCCGGCAAACCTCCTATCCGCTTGGCGATCTCGTTTATATTGAGACCGTTAAATTAGAGATCCTTCAGGAGGGAATGGTGAGGTTAAGAGGATGCTGAAAGCACTTATTAAATCCTTAGAAAGAAAAGCACTCGACCCCTTGAACCGATTAAGCGGGCGCATTCCCCGCAGATTGCTGCGGGGTTAGCGAGCGTATATAAAATTAGTATTATTCCTTACGGTCGAAGATTCCCTGCAGCTTGCTGCAGGGTCTTCAATCCTTGAATCCTGGAGCCCTTTACATGAACTAATCCGGACAAGAACCTATTTGTAGCCTTTTATCTAGAGCTTCAATCACGACCGAAACGAACAAGGAGAGACCTATGACAAGAATCAGTGAATATACATTGGGAACGCTGGAACTCGAACTTAACTGGAAAAGTGATGTAGCAACCCACACGGAGGTCCATCGCGCAGAGCATGTTAATTTCTGGCGCGATTTTTTCCCGAAGGTTGTCACGAACGCATTGATGGGCAGTCAACCCGAAGATCGGCTAGAATTTCTGTTTTCCCCGGGCGAGGTGACGCCCTCGTACACGGCAAAGCAAGTTTTCGACATCTCAACCAAACAATTTGAAGGGCCAAAACTTAATGGCCATCGGATTGAACCCCGTGTGGGTCGCTTCTATCCAAGAGGTCTTCTGAAAGGCTTGGCCAATATCTATGATGGCAACGTCGAACCGTTCCGGTGCATTGGTGTTGACAGCTCAACACTCTCGGTGGACCTGAACCATCCCTTGGCCGACAGGGCCACTGGGTTCCAGGTGACCGTGGCGGATGTTCGAGAAAAGGACGATGAGCGCGGTGGAAGGCTGACGGATTGGATTGAGACCGTCACCAATGGCCCTGGCATGCAGGCCCGGTCCGGAGAAAAACCAACCGATTTTTTCTCAGGTGACCCTTTTATGAGGAATGATGAAAGCAAAGACGCGATCTTCTATGCCAAACCTCGACTCATTACGCACATTGATAGCCAAGCCCAGGCAATGATCAAGGCCCTGTACGGAAAATATCTGCGACCCGGGATGCATGTCCTTGACCTGATGAGTAGCTGGAGATCCCATGTGCCGGAGTCGCTTCCCCTGAGATCTTTGGTTGGGCTAGGCTTAAACGACGAAGAAATGGCCGATAACCCCCAGCTAACAGAATACGTGGTCCATGATCTTAACACAGAACCCCGGTTGCCCTTTGAGGACCGGCGCTTTGACGCGGTGATCTGTACGGTCTCTGTTGAGTACATGACTCGTCCCTTTGAGGTCTTTCGAGATGTAGCTAGGATCTTGAAGCCTGAAGGGCTCTTCATCCATACCTTTTCCAACCGCTGGTTTCCACCAAAGGCTATCAGAATATGGGAAGAGTTGAGCGAGTTTGAGCGAATGGGTCTGGTCTCAGAATACTTCCTGGAATCTGGCAGCTACGACAACTTGAAAACCTATTCAGCTAGAGGGTGGCCCCGCCCTGAGACGGATCGCTATTATCCAGGACTCTTGACAGCCGATCCTGTCTATGCCGTGTTGGGACGCACCGTCAGTTGATGGGGGCGGCCGGCGTAGTGCCCAAGGGTGTAAGAGGACTGGAAGGCTTTGGACCGCGTCCGAATAAGGCACACTGTTTATGGGACACAACACTGGGCTTGGTTTCTTAAGGATTGCATCTTTCTGCGGAGCAGATGGGCGCTGAATGGACGACCATGGCCTGGGCATATGATCTTGGCCCCAGCCTTCAGGAGAACCTCCCAGCTCTGAAGAAGGGCTTCCACGTCCTCGGCAAAGGGCGGAAATATGGGCCCAAGATTTGCGGGGAGGTAATTTGCCGCCAGATCACCCACAAAGGCCTCGCCGCTGGTGAGAAGAACGGTCAAAGAGTTGGTCGTGTGGCCTGGTGTTGGAATGATTTTGCCTGATACGCCAAATGGTGCCAGGGACATCTCTTCGGAAACGAGAATATCTGGTTTTACGGAAGGATATTTCATGAAGGTCTTTCCCACCTTAGACCCCAGTAAAGACGCCATCTTCCCCAAAAGGTTGGTTCCTGGAGGAAAAAAAACGGTCCCATCACTCAGCGCCGATGCCGCCCCGGCATGGACGGCCACTGGACATCGGCACCGTGTCTTGAGGTTCTTCAGGCCTCCCACGTGATCAAAATGGACATGCGTGATGACAATGAGCTTGATGTCGTCGAGAGAAATGGCGTGTTTTTTAAAATACCGAATGAAGGTTCTCTGGAAGTTGACATGGCCGGCATCAACAAGCACGGCCCCGCCTTCTCCCTGAATCAAATAGGCATTGCAAAGGCCGAGCCTGATCTTGTGCAGGTGGTTCCCAAGCCGTCTCATATAAGGCGTTTTTCTTACTCTCGGATGAAGCAGGCCTGCCTCGAAGGGAGTTGACCAGGCCCTTTCTCTGTCTCGGTGAGAGCGGTGCAGATGGCCTCTTCCATGCTCATGAGATCCACAGGAACCAGGTCTCGAATACGATTGTCTCTGCAAATGACCTCGTTCTTGAGCCCTTCTACCAGGGGGAAAACAATACCGGCAGGGACAGGCGTTATCAGATTAATCCAGTAGGCAGACAAGCGTGGCGTCAGGACCGGGACTGTAAAAACGAACCGGTGTAATCCGCGCACCCTCGCATAGATCATCATCATTTTCCGATAGGAAATAATGTCCGGTCCTCCGATATCCAGGGTCAAACCCGAGGTGGCGGGCTCGCGCAGGCACCCCACAAGGTATGAAATCACGTTCTCAACAGCAATCGGCTGAGACCGGGTGTTGACCCAGCGGGGGCACATCATCACGGGGAGGCGTTCCACCAGATAACGGAGCAGTTCGAAGGACGCACCGCCCGCCCCGATAATGACGGCCGCCCGCAGTGCCGTGGTCTCCACACGACCAGACTGGAGGATGTTCGCCACCTCCTGCCGGCTGGCAAGATGCTTTGAGAGCTTGTCGCCTGTCTCGCCGAGACCTCCCAGATAGATAATTCGCTTCAAACCGGCCTTTTCCGCCGCCCACAGAAAATTCCTGGCACACCTTCGATCCCGCTCCGAAAAGGCCTTGGTTTCCCGTATGCTTCGGCCACCCATGGAATGTACAAGATAATAGGCGGCGTCCATGCCTTCCATCACCGGCGGCAATGTTTCCGGTTGGAGTAGATCGGCATAGGCCACTTCAGGCTCCCGTTTCAAGGCACGCTTGATTTCCAGCCTTTCCGACAGGCGAACGAGGCATCTGACCCGAAACCCTTCCTGATCAAGGGCGTACAACAGTCGGCCACCGATAAAGCCAGTGGGGCCGGTGAGCAGGATGTTTGTTGGCAATGCAGTCATCACTTCAAGTCTCCATGTAACATGGTCGAATCATATGTCTAAATGAGTTTACAGTCATTCGTCCCTATGCCGAAAGCCTCTTCCCCGAGCCATTGAGCATTTTCGGAATGAGAGAGTCATCTGAGTGAAGCGTTAAGAACCACGGTTCTTCTTCAATTTAGTTGGAGAAAAGGGTCCAAAGATTCAAGGGGTCCAGGGGCCGAAGATGTTTACATATCCTCATGTTAAGGAACTTCTGAGACACGACACTGGGTCAGGCATTCAGTCGCCAAATGGTGAAATTCAGCACACCCGCGAATCCGACCCAAAGCCAATAAGGAACGAGCAAGATGGTTGCCACCTGGTTGTGACGCCAGAAGAGCCCAGCGGTTGCGGCAATAGCGAACCACAGCACAACAATATTCACAAAGCCAAGACCCATCCGGTGCCATCCAAAGAAAACCAAGGACCAGGAAGCATTGAGAAGAAGCTGAAACAAATACACCGAAAGCGCCCCCTTGGCCCTTCCAGTCCCAGCAGATTTCCATGCCAGCCAGGCTGAGGTTGCCATCAAGACATAAAGCATGGTCCAGGCTGGACCAAAAACCGAGTCGGGTGGCGTCCAAGACGGTTTCGACAGGCCCTCGTACCATTCACCCGGCTGAAATCTGATCCCTGACAAGGCAACGATCAATGATAAAGCGAGAAAGCCAATCAAAACAAAAGCGGATTGAAGATTACGTTGACGCATATTCAATGCCTTGCAATGAGTAAACAGGCCAGAGGATCTCCAATATCCCCCCTGTGTGATGGTCATATGACTCACTATTTGGAATGCGGCCATTGCCGTTTTTATTGTTAGCCTTAAACCGAGATGAAGTCGATGGGGTGAAGACGGTATTTTGCGCGAGCCAACACGGTATTTCTTGGATCACGTGCCATGTAGAGTCTTGCCGGCGAGGTCCAGGGTTCAACGGCACAGACCATATGCAGAGCTCATTCAAAAAAAGGGCCCTTTGAGCCTCTTCAGAGGCTAAGAGGGGCTTTTTTCTTGGCACTTTCAGCATACGTCTTATAATGTAGCGGTCATTCCGTCATGGGACAATGGATCGGCAGGGCTGGGATAAGGATACTGGCATGATACAACCTGAACGGATACAAGCCTTGAATGACCGCCCCGTGAAAAAAAGAAAATACGTCCTTTACTGGATGCAGGCCTCCCAGCGGGCAACGTGGAACCATGCATTGGCGTTCGCTATTCAACAGGCAAACGAAAGACATGAACCCCTGTTGGTCCTCTTTGCGATTACCAACCGCTTTCCCGAGGCCAATGCCCGCCACTACGCGTTCATGTTCGAGGGACTAAGAGAAGTCCGCGATGTTTTGATGAAGCGAGGCATTCAATTCGTTGTAAAGCTTGAGTCTCCCGAGCTCGCTGCCGTACGACTGGCTAGAGAGGCCTCCCTGGTGGTGACAGACCGAGGATATCTGCGTATTCAGAAGCAATGGCGCCGGCATGTTTCGGAAAAGGTCTCATGCGCTGTCCTCCAAGTGGAAACCGATGTCGTGGTGCCCGTAGAGGTTGCATCAGAAAAGGAAGCTTACAGTGCCGGGATCTTACGCCCAAGGATTGAAAGACATCTTTCGCGCTACTTAGTGCCATTGAAGGAGATGCCCATCAAGAGAGATTCCATGGGGCTCAAGTTTCAGAGTGTGAATTTGGATGACGTGAAGGGGATCGTCACACGCCTTAAAATTGACGGCTCGGTGACGCCTGTGCATTCCTTCCGAGGCGGCACCTCTCAGGCAAAACAATACTTAGAGGCATTCATCGCAAAGAAGCTTAAAGACTATGCTGAGCGAAGGAGCGATCCGAGTCTCAATCTCGGTTCTCACATGAGCCCTTATCTCCACTTCGGGCAGATCTCTCCCCTTTATATTGCTTTGAAAGTCCGTCAGGCGCGAGGCCAGTCTAAGAAGGCCAAGGATGCCTACCTGGAGGAATTGGTAGTTCGTCGAGAACTCAGCATGAACTTTGTCCACTACAACGACGACTATGACACCTTTGAAGCACTCCCTGAATGGGCAAAGCGTACTCTAAAAGCCCACCAAAAGGACCGGCGAGAACACGTTTACCATCCAGAGGAATGGGAGACGGCACGGACCCATGATCCGTACTGGAACGCCGCCCAGCAGGAAATGGTCGCCACCGGCAAGATGCACAATTACATGCGCATGTATTGGGGCAAGAAGATCCTGGAGTGGACCAAGACCCCAGAGGAAGGCTACCGCATCGCCCTTTATCTCAACAACAAGTATGAGTTAGATGGCAGGGACCCCAATGGTTTTGCTGGCGTGGCTTGGTGCTTTGGCAAACACGACCGGGCATGGAAAGAAAGGCCGGTCTTTGGGAAAGTCAGGTACATGAATGCGGCCGGCTTACGACGAAAGTTCAATATTGAAGCCTACGTTAGGCAGGTTGAGTCTCTCCGAAGGGCTGGAGAAAGGGCAAAACCCAACACGGTTCCCACCAAGCATTAAGAGCTGAGATTTCAGCTGCCTGAAAAAGGATACCGCCTGACGGCTAGTGAAGCTATCCGACCAAAGGTCGGGGCTTGCGGGAAGCAGGCCGGTCAACAGGGCAAATAATACCGTGCTCCACGTAGTCTATGGATACCAGAACTTGTGTTCTTGACTTCCAAATTCTCCGTGATTTTCCCCTTGGACAGGAGTATCTCGAAGACCTTGTGGCGAAAGATCATCTCCAGGTCATTGAGCTTGAAAGTCGGCGTACAAGAACGGGGTACCCAATAAAAGCGTTAAACTCTTATTCAATATTTTGGCCATCGCCTGGTCCGCCCCTGGCACTGCAGGACGACTTGCCCAGGCGACCTTAATCATGAATGACCCAGATCACTTGTTATCCCCCGCCCCGATTAGCGGCAGGATCTTGTCAATCCTGAAATAGACGAGGTAAAGGGGCTGTCCATCGTCAGGGTATTGGCGCCTTCGGAGGGAACGGGCGAGATCTGTATCCTTCTCTTCCTTAACCTTGGTCAAGAAAAGCCTTTTCCCTACGAACTTTTCACTCTTTTCCATGAAAAGATAGGCCGCGTGGGGATTCGATTTGAGGTTCTCATGGGTCAGCCGTTCTCGCATGATAAAGGCTACCGTATCATCGTCCATCACATGGGGTCTTGAATAGACCGCAACATCGACTTTCCCCTCTGAGTCTGCTGTCGCCAGAACACCACGTCCCTCGGTCTCTTCGAAATAATGTTTTAAATCCATTGGGTACCTCCTCTATACAATCGTTCTGATCTAAAGAGACGCTGAAAAGTTCCTAAAGGTCCACAAGGGGGAAAATTTTTCTCGTATCAGTATTGCCGAACTTGGGATCAGAAAAAAGGAGGCGAGAAGTTTTGACGCTTCTCGCCCCCGCAAGCACTGTGCCTTCTAACAACAGTTTTAGCCTGGCACGGAAACAGGCGCAGCCTTGCCAATGAACTCCATGGTCTCCTCATACTTTGCCCGCATGTCAATATGGGCATTGTCTATCGCCTTCTTCTCTGGGCTCCATTTGGAAGGGCACTCTCTATTGAGCTGATCGATTCTCATCGCTATATCTTCAATCAGCATGTGCATGTCTTCAACATTTGGAAGCACCTTCTCCCGTTCAGCCGTTCCCAACTTGTCCAACTTGCGAACCACGTCATTTCCAGGCCGTAAGCTCCGTGCTCATCGCACCACAATAGTCTTTTACGTCCATGTTGTTCCTCCTTTCATGTCATTAGGATGACGTTATATTTAAACCCTTACGATATGGCAATATATTCACAAACCCTGGGAAAATAAATGGGTAAAACTGTGTATTTGGAGCCCAAAAAGTCTGTATTTCTGCCTTTTAGGTTCCTGTACTTGGATTGTGGAAAGGTTTCGTTTGGAAAAAAGAAGGCCCCGGTTTGGAAACACTGCGGGCGATCCAGAGGTGCATCAAACAGAAGCGTCATCAAACACAGATTCTGATCTGGCTAACCCATCGGAATGAATCAGCACATGAGGGCAAGACATGAGTCGTGCCATTGTCCTTGTCTTTTGATCGACAACTTCCAGGATCTATGACTTGGGAATCTGGTCGTCATCTAAGATCTGTTTCGTATTCTTGATGACATTGGTAACCCTCAGCCTCATACTCACAGTCAGGTCTTCATAATGCTCACACATGATCTGGGCTGCCAATCCGTTTAAATTGGCCACAACCTCCCGAGCTTCGAGAGAAAGGCTGCCTTGACTGGACTGAAGTCTCATATGCGCCTCCCTTGCCTAAGTTTGTCTTGCATGTCTCATCATGCAAAACCCGGACCGTAAGACATTCGGGTAAGCCGGTCGGCATCGGGAAGCGTCAGTGCAATGTCATGTCCACTTTTCGGCTGAGTTCTTCAGCGCACGCCAGTTTTTCGTCATTCGGAACATCTATGCTGATGGAATGGGTCTCAGGGTCTGTTTGTACTGTTCCCCCATGCTTATGCACAATAGATCCAATAAGTGACAGTGCCAAGGCGTGACGCTTTGACTCTTGGCTCGTGGCCCACACATAATCCTCATCCCAGCGGGTCTCATCGCTTTGGGTTAGCATATTCATATGTTTACCGTCATGTTTGTTCTTCATGACAAAACTCCTCAAGATCCGTTAGCGTTGACATGATGATTGAATCTACATGCCAGCATACACCCACTTTCGAGGTGTCTCTATGTCACAGTAAGCACAAAGGTGGAAAAGTCAAGAAACCAGACGTGGTGCTCCAAAAGGCGAGGTTAACTTTCCTCAGAGGCTGCTCTCAAGTGGGCCAGAGCCCTGTTGAGGGCGCTGTCGAGCTTCTTGGCCTGCTGAAATATGATTTGGCCATACTCAGATAGCTTGTCCTTGGGTTGGTCCTTTTGAGCGATACGCTTTGCAAATCCTCCAAGGGCCACAAGAGGATTCCTCAATTCATCCATCAACTTCAGGGCCACATCATTAGCAAACTTCAATACCGCCATTCTTTTTTGGTCTTGATATCGCCGCTTCTCGCTCTCCTGAAGTGCTGCCCGGGCCTGCTTAAGCTCGGTGATGTCTTCAGAAATCTTCACATAATGTGTGATCACATTTTCTTCGTTTCTGAGGGCCGAAATCGACGCCCGCTCCCAATAACGGTCACCGTTTTTTTTCTTGTTGTAAAACTCTCCCTGCCACACGCCGCCCGACTTTATAACATCCCACATTTGTTCTTTTTCTTCATCGGGCTGTTCCCCAAGTTCTCCGGCATGCATGCCCGAAGCTTCTTCGGAAGTATATCCGCTTATCTCCGTGAACTTGGGATTGACATACTCAATAAAGCCCTCATGATCGGTGATGATGATGGCAGTCGGGCTTTGCTCAACCGCATGAGATAACTTGAGCCACTCCTGTTTGATCTCTCCATAGTCGCAAGTTTGCCTTTCCAGTTCCTTGAGCCTCTTCTCCAGCTCTTCGTAGGTTGGTCTATCAGCCATGGGAAGATTCCTTTCTCAAGACCTTGACCGGCCTGCTTCCCGCAAGCCCCTGACCTTTGGTCGGGGAGAGTCACGAAAAGAGGCCCCAAAGGCGTGTCATTGCGCTACGGCGAACGGAGCCTTCAGGCATGGGCCGATCTCTCTGGAATCTTAGCCAAATGAGATGTGATCCGTCAAGTGAGGAGTGTTGTAAAGGTCTCAAGGGGCCTGGTTCCCAGGTCTTCCCGAAGGAAGCCCTAGGAACCCTTAAGCAGCAGGATGAACAGGCAATGGTCGATCAGCACTAACTCCTCTAGAAGCTGATCTGCCAGACAGCCTGGATCCTATGGTCATCTCCGAGGTTATTGTCTACAATTGGTATTTCACCTTTTTTTCCGGCGTCATCACCATAGTCTGTTGTTTCATAAGCCAGCAAGAGCAGGTTGTGTTTGTAAACATCCCAGGCAAGACCGCCGAAAAACATGTTGTAGTCCGTGTCCTCACCAACGGCATCGTCCTTGTCCTGATCGAAGTAGTCATAACGGGCAAACAAGGACAGTTTTCTGTCGAGGACGGGAAGCTTGAAGTTGCCGAAGAAGGAATACCCTTCAGTTTCTAAGGCATCACCTTCCGCGTCGACCCATTTTCCCTTTGCGTTGCCTTCCGTTTGGAAATATTGGGCCGTGAGGGTCAGGCACGGATGTTCGTAACTCAGCATGCCCAGGTTCACCTCATAGTCTGGATAGTCACCGTTTGATGCCTCCTTGTTCCCCTCTCCGTAGATACCAAAATAGCTCATCTGAAGACCGGGGATGACGTCAGGCAGGGGGCGCAATGTAAGCCGCCCCTCAACCGCCTTATTATTGTTCTCCTCGCTTGCGTGGTAACCGGAGCCGTCATATACGCCGAGGTGCCAGCTTCCATAGTGGCTGTCATAGTAGTGACTTCCTGTCTTTTCTTCCGCGTCCTCCAGCTTGCCACCAAAGTAACCTCGAAGGCTAACCCCTTTATCGGCAGAATTGAAGGTCCCCGCACGCTCAATGGCCATGGTGCCCTGGCAGCGATAGGGGTTAATGTGTTCCTCAAAGTCTAACCAGGGGATGTGCCCCAACCCGATTTCAGATTTCATGTCGGTGAGGAGGCCCAGATCAGGCGGTCTCAGTTCAGCATAAAAGTACTTGAGGCGGTTTTTGTAATCCCCAGTCTCGTCCTGGTGTGCGTCAATCGTGGCCCGCGCATGCATCCATGGCAAGATCTCTTTCTGTACTGTCAAGTAACCCCGAGTGACCCTGAACTCATTGAAGCTGGAAGAGTTGTCATCGGGTTCCGGCTTTTGCCCATTGGAATAGTCAAGGTAAGCCAGCATCCCTACCTTCAACCCTTTCAGGGCCTTTGGAACTGCCAGCTCTTTATCCTCAATCTCCTTGACGATCTCCTGCTGACTTTGCTTTTCCAAGGCTTCTGCCTCTTGCTTGATGTCTACCGCCTCCTCTTCAGTTAGAATGCCCTTCTTGATCAGTATCTCAATCAGAGGGTCCTGCTTTGCTGTATCCACGGCCTCGGAAACCCCATAGCTTCCCATACCGATCAGCAACGTTGTTGCCATGAACAGGATGAATCCAATGTTCTTCATGTTACTTTATCCTCCTTATCGTTGTTCGTTGTTTTCAAAGATGCGCTTCTCTTTCAGCTTTCCTCCTAAGTTTTCGCCCTTCACCTCCTTCCGAGAGCCATGTAACCTTGTGCTCCAGGTGTTTTTCGGTCTGTTGTGTCAAGCCAGAATAAAGACTCTTAAAAAGACATCAGGATTGTTAAGACGGGATGATGAAACGGTTAGATTATGGTTAGCCGCAAATAAAGTGGGCTTTAAAGGAAAGCATACCAATGGATTTAATGGCCTGTTTCTTCAACGCCTTGGTCCCACCTGCCGTGCCGGACAATCTCACCTTCGATCATGTAGATCACCTCTTCGGCAATGTTGGTGGCATGGTCTCCTATTCGCTCAAGATGCCGGGAGATCAGCAGCAAGTTAATGAGATACTCCACACGATCAGGTTTCTGAACAATGGCCTCCTTCACGCGGTCATGAATGTCGCTATGTATGCGATCGACCTCATCATCTAGCATGAGAACTCGAAAAGAAAGGTCTGGGTCCAGGTTAACAAGGGCATCCAAGCTCATTTTGACCATGAATTCCGCTTTTTGGGCCATTTGATAGTAGTCAAAAGAGACTTCGAACTTCTCCTGTTTGGCAAGGCGTTGCACGCATTTTGCGATGTTAACGGTCTCGTCAGCCACCCTTTCCAGGTCATTATTGATCTTGATCACCGCAACAATAAACCTCAAATCCACGGCAACAGGCTGATGAAGCGCCAGGACTTTCAGGCATTCTTCTTCTATTTCAACTTCCTTCTCATCTATCTCGTAGTCCATGAGAACGATCTTGGCTGCAAGCTTGTCGTCCCTGGATTCGATCGCCCTGACCGCCATGCGAACACGCTCCTCCACCATGGCGCCAAGGGAAAGAATCCTTTTTTTCAGTTTGTCCAATTCTCGCTGCAGACGCTGCTCGGTCATGAAGTTTTCCTTCTCTTCCTTCCAATCCTAGCCAAAGCGACCTGTGATGTAGTCGGATGTTTTTTGCAGCCTCGGCCTGGTAAAAATGGTTTCGGTCTTATCCACTTCGATGAGTTTTCCCAAATAGAAAAAGGCCGTTATGTCAGAGACCCGGGCTGCCTGCTGCATATTATGGGTGACGATAATGATCGTGTAGGTTTTTTTCAGTTTGTGAATCAGTTCCTCAATCTTTTGGGTGGCAATGGGGTCCAGGGCGGATGCGGGTTCATCCATGAGCAGAACTTCAGGCTCCACAGCCATGGCCCTTGCAATGCAAAGCCGCTGCTGTTGCCCCCCTGATAAGCCTAAGGCGGATTCGTAAAGCCTGTCCTTCACTTCGTCCCACAAGGCTGCTTCTTGAAGGCTCTTTTCTACCTGCTCTGCGATGAAAGCCTTATTCTTGATACCCGTTACGCGCAAACCGTAGGCCACATTTTCGAAGATGCTTTTGGGAAAGGGGTTCGGCTTCTGAAAGACCATGCCAATATCACGACGCAGGGCAACCACATCCACACTAGAATCGTAGATGTCCTGACCATCGAGGAGAATCTGTCCCTCCACGCGACTGCGGGGAATCAAGTCGTTCATTCGGTTCAGGCAACGCAACAAGGTGCTCTTGCCGCAACCCGAAGGGCCGATGAGGGCCGTCACCTGATGGCTACGAAAGCCAAGAGAGATGTCATGCAGGGCACGAACATCGCCGTAATAGAAATTCAGATTTCCGATGGTCATTTTCAAGGACTTATCCATCAGCAGTCACGAAAACCTTGATAAGGTAACCAACAAGAAAAACAACCGCCTTTTGCAATTCTATCACCGTTACTCCCGGTGCGTCACATCCGCCGTCGCAGCCGCGCTCGGTAGAAAATGGCAACCAGGTTCAATCCCAGAACGAGAACAATAAGCACCATGGCCGTTCCATACTGCAGATGCCTCGTGGCTTCGATCTCTGTGCCAGCGGTAGCCAGCACATAGATATGATAGGGAAGCGCCATGATTTCATCAAAAACGGAAGAGGGCAATGAAGGACTGTAAAAAACGGCCGCAGTAAACATGATGGGCGCGGTTTCTCCTGCGGCACGACTAAGCCCTAGAATAGCCCCAGTAAGGATGCCAGGCAACGCGGCGGGGAGAACGACCCGATAGACCGTTTGCCACTTGGTCGCTCCCAGGCCGAGAGACGCTTCCCGATATGTATCTGGGACCGACCTTAAGGCCTCTTCGGAGGCGCCGATAATGACCGGCAAGGTCATGGCACCCAGCGTAAGGGCACCGGAAAGGATACTCACCCCGAAGTCCAACCATACCACAAAGAAGGCCAGCCCAAAGAGACCAAAAATCACGGATGGAACCCCTGCCAGGTTATTGATCCCGAGGCGGATCAGGCGCAGTAATCGTCCGGGGTGGGCATACTCATGAAGATAGATGGCAGAGGCCACCCCAATGGGAAGGGCTACCACAAGGGCACCGATGCTGAGGCAGAGGGTCCCGACAATGCAGGGCAGAATGCCGCCTTTTGTCATAGCCTCAAGGGGTGGCTGCGTTAGAAAGGTCCAGTTGATGGCTCGCCAACCCCTGGCCACGAGAAAATAGATAATGATCAGCAGTGCGATTCCATTAACGGCAGCCGACAGCCTGAAGAACCAGAAGATGAGAGACTGAAAAAGCCTGCGACGAGCCCGGATGCCAGGGCCGACACGCTTTTCCTTTGGGATGTTCTTCGATTCAGGAAAGGGCATGGCACCATAGTCGACATGAGCAACACTTGATTCGTTCATCGTGTACTCTCAGAGTGTCGCAGCCCCCACCTGTTTGTATCGGTGGGCGACATGATCCGCAACGAGGTTGAAGAGCAACGTGAAGGCGAACAATACGATGCCTGTAGCAAAAAGGGCATAATAGTGATCGCTCCGGAAAGGGGCCTCTGCCATTTCAGCCGCTATGCTGGCAGGCATGGGCCTTACCGGATCAAACAAGGAATGGGGCACAAGGCCTGCCCCACCGGCCACCATCAGGACCACCATGGTCTCCCCTATGGCCCGGGACATGCCTAGAATCACAGCCGTACAGATGCCCGAAAGGGATGCAGGAAGGATGACCCGAGCAATGGTCTCCCAATGGGTTGCCCCCAAGGCCAGAGAGGCCTCTTTGAGCTCTTTGGGCACGCTAAAAATGGCATCTTCTGAAATGGTGCAAATAGTAGGGACAGACATAAAGGCCAACATTAAAGAGGCATTGAACAGATTAAGACCTGTGGTATGTCAAGAACACGTTGGAGAAAGGGGGCCACAATCACCATCCCAAAAAAGCCGATGACTACAGAAGGCAACGCTGCCAGAAGCTCCACGATCGGTTTAACCCATTCCCGCACACGGGAGGAGGCCACCTCTGCGAGATAAATCGCCGTCATCACCCCCAGGGGAATGGACATGAGAGATGACACCACCGTTACGGCTATAGATGCCGCGATCAGCGGAAAGATGCCAAAGTCGGGGGGCTCGTCCGTGGGATACCAGTAATGTCCAAGAAGGAATTCCTTAACTGAAACCTTGCCAAAAATGGGAAGGCCTTCCATAAAGAGGAAGACGACAATCAGGGTGAGCGTCGTTATGGAAGCCAGGGCAATAGAGAAAAAACCGAACCGAATGGCCCGCTCCCTCCTGTGACGACTTTTTCCCCCCTGATCTGCTTTAGCCATTCCGTTTTGTATGCTTAGGCGTCACTCGTCCGCTAGTCATGGAATTTGTGCTTTTTCTGGCAGAAAACAACGCGCAGCTACTAACGCACGAAGATACGAAATCTTTTCTGAGAATCTTTTTTTGCCTGCTTTCGTGTCTCTGCGTGCTTTCGTGACCATCTTGCTTTTTTGGTTCCGGCTTGTAATGACCCACTTCCATCATATCCAAGCATACAGGCTGATAAAAAGACTGTAAACCTTGTTAAAGGCGGTGGGGCCTCTTGTCAACAAGTGACGGCCCCACCTGCCATAACGACCTAAAACAAGGGCACGAACCCTGCTTCGCTGACATATTTCTGGCCCTTTTCAGGGTGCAGAACAAAGTTAATAAAGTTGAGGGTATCCCCCGTCGGCCAACCGTTGGTAAACATGAACAGGGGCCGGCTGATGGGATATGTCCCGTTAAGGGTGGTCTCCTCTGAACCCTTGATTTTGTTTACCATCAAGGGCTTTACACTTTCATCCAAATATCCAAGGCCGATATAGCCCATGGCGTTCTTGTTTTTCGAAACGGCCTGAACGATGGCACCGTTGGAGGCCTGTAGAAGGGCTCCTGGAAAAACCCGTTCCTTATTCATCACCTTCTCGTGCCACACCTCGTAGGTTCCGGAAGAGGTGTCTCGAGAAATGACAACCATGGGGCTGTCAGGGCCACCCACCTCCTTCCAGTTCTTCACCTCTCCAGCATAAATGGCCTTCAGTTGGTCCATGGTGAGGTTCATCACAGAATTGCTCGGGTGTACCACCGGCACGATACAGTCGTAGGCCACAGCAAATGGCACAGGATACTCTCCCTTTTGGACAGCCAGTTTCACTTCATTGTCCTTGATAAATCGGGAGCTGTCTGCAATGTCGGTGCTCCCGTCGATCAGGGCTTTGATGCCGTTCCCAGACCCACCGCCGGAAATGGAGATCTTCACATCTGGGTTTTGTTGCATATAGGCTTCCGCCACCTTTTGCGCAATGGGTAGTACTGTCGTAGAACCCTTAATCACGAGATTGCCTGCCAGCACCCCGTTTGCTGAAAAACAGAAAACCATGGTGATCACGAGCATCAACAAACTCTTTAATTTCATATCCTTTCCTCCTCTTCATGTCCAAAATTGATAACGGGTTTAGTATCTCCTGCAATTGTTAGATTTTTGTTAGGATTATGTTAGGGGTGAGTTAGCTGCCCTTTAAAGATCACCTCCTTTGATACGCCATAGAATAGCTGTCCTCACATGAGACGTTGGTCCCCGCCGATGCGGCACTATGCCCTGACGAAGCCATTGATGGATCTCTTGCGAACCCACAAGTCAAGACCGGGCAATCATTGGCGGAAGGCAGGAGCCTTGTGTCAAAGAGCGTATGGGCACCACCGCAAGAGAGGAGAGCGAAGCGAAGCATTTGTATGGCATGCTAAGCTTGGATTGTTAGGTTCGAGTTAGACAACCGTTAGAATTGAATGAATAGAAATGAAGCACCTGGGAGGTTGGTGATGCGACGGGATTCGTTTATTCGATCGGCAAAACCTCCAATTTGTAAAGATGTACAAATGCCATTTTCCGGCTTGGCCCCTACCTGCCGTGGCAGGACACGGTATTGCCTTTTCTTGGTGTATCCTGTATAAGTTAGTTCTCAGAAATGGGAGACACGGTTATAGAAGAGATAAAGACATTAAGCAAAAGGTGATATTATGGCACAAGCATATGTATTATTGAAAGTTACACCGGGATATGAAAGAAATATTGTAAAGGAATTGAAAGACCTACCTGAAGTAGAAGACATTAACGAGCTTTACGGCGAATGGGATATAATCACAAAAGCCTCAGTAGAAAGAATTGAGGACCTTGATGCACTTCTATCTGAGAAGATGAGAAAAATTGAGGGCGTTACACTAACATCAACAATGATTGTTGCTGAGTACAAGTACTAAAATGATACAGACAGCAACCGCACCAATCAATGGATTGAACAGGTGCTTCGTTACTACGGGTATTATAGCAACATTTGCCGCGAAAGGCGGCAAAAGGAGAACCAAGATGGTTTTGATACCATGTATCCTTGAACCTGACGAAGATCTGTCCTATCAGTAAGCCAAGAGCAACCCCCATGGACACCGATGTCTGCTATGGAACTTTGCCCAGGAAAACCCCTTCGTAGTTGTCGTCTTCGAATGGAAACTTCTTTTTGCCTTCCCTCACCCCCAAAGTCCATAGCTTTTCCCTCAAGTCTTTGCAGTTTTGCATGCTCCGATAGGTTATCGCCGGCTTCTTCCTCATGGATCGGCCCCGCTCATCATTGGCCAGTCGCCACACATGGCACGGTACATGGTTCTGAAAATATCCGTATTGTCCCTGTAATCTCCGTTGAATCTAGCACGGAGGGATTTAGCACCAGGCCCCTGGGCATAAATGGGTACCAGACTATTGGTGTGTTCGCCCCATTTCTGACAATCGACCCCCCAACACTGGTTATGGATGACCTCGTCACCTGTTACATGGCCCACCGGCTGCAGGTGCCCGCACTCATGGTCTGCTGTCACGATGACCAACGTGTTCTGCCAATTGCTTCCATTGCTCGTGTCTTCAACCCAGTCCACGACGGCTTGAACAGCATGGTCAAAACCGATATTTTCTTCCAGCATTCTGGTCATGTTGCTCCCATGGCTGGCCCAGTCAATGGCTCCCTCTTCAACCATTAGGAAAAACCCATCTTCATCCTGCTCCAGCACCTCCAGTGCTGCCTTGGCCATCACTTCCAGGGTAGGTACATTCGGGATGTAGGCCTGGCCACCAACTTGCCAGTCATCTGAGGGATCATGATCGTAGATGCCATGGGTGTTGCGATGGTACTGGAGGGTTTCTTTCACCTGGGCTAGCCCAAAGACGCGGCACGGCATCGCCGTCCCCTTGTAGCGACCGTCGCCATCTGCAAGATCCCTGAAATCGTTTACCTCCTCAAGGTATCTTCTCCCCTTAAAATCGTGCTTCACCTTTTCATAAAGGCTCTTACCGTCCTCGTCGTCCAGATAGACACTCACATTCTCGCTCCAAAGGCTGTAGTCACACACTCGTGGCCCGCCATTGTGATCATAGCAGGGATGCCCTGCCCCCATGATGACATCTACGTCTGAATAGACCATCTGCCTGGCCTTTTCGCCCTGGTTCTTGCGAAAGGGGGTTCTGACCACAAAACCCGCGGGCGTGGCATGATTGAAAGGCACAGAAGTGACCAAGCCGGTGGCCTTGCCCAGAGCCTCTGCGAAGGTAACGATTGTCGGATAATACTTGACCGAAAAGGGCGAGTCGCCATCGTAGCCCAAAGCCTCGGGAACCACGTTCAAGGCATATTTGGGTTGCTTGTGCCCGCTGGCCATGGCGCCTGCCGCAGCGGCTGAGTCCGTGGCCTCTTCTTGTACGTATTTGGGTGACAGGACCATCTCCCAAGGGGTACGCCCACCCTGGGCAGGGTCGTAACTCCCGATCACGGTCGTGTCGTCCCAGTACTCAGCCGGCATAGTCCCCTCGCGGACTGACTCGCGCATAAAGGTGGTCATATACCCCTCATGACGAAGAGATTCCATGACCAAGAGACGGCAGCCCAGATATTTGCGCGTGGCATCCACATGCCAAAAGCCCATGCCATCACCAATCATGAGAATGACATACTTGGCTCGGTTTTCATCCCAGGTATCCCCTTTGTACGGACGGGCCAGTGAACACGAGAGGAGACCCAACACACCCACGACAAGAAGACCAATTTTGAGAAAAAGAGATTTTCCCACAGTCATTGATTTCCTTTTCCGGATAAGTTGCTCTAAGAAGTTCGAGGATTTTGAGGTTGCGAGGGTAAGACGTTTGCCAGTCTGTCAATCCTTCATAATTCTAAAGAATTTTACTCGAATCCCCGACCCGTTGGCCCCTTGAGTCCTGATGATTCTGCCAACTCTCTTGGTGACCATTCACGTTTTAGGATACAATACCTAGGTCCATCTATCAACATCACTAATGGTCACCCAGACTTTGATTAGGATCCTGTTACCGTGTGAGAAAAGGAGGCGGGCAAAAAGCACCAGGATCTTAGCGGTTTTACTTCAGCCGGTGCCATGTCGGTCAGCTTCAATTCCATTGGAACAGCGTCAGATCATTTCTGGCTGTATCAAGTTTACGATTTGTATTTAACAAAAAAAGGTTTTTTCTTCCGTGCAATCATCGTTCTCATAACATCTCCAGCATTTTCCGCATGATCGGCAATAGAGCCGATGATTTCAGCAAGTTTGACTAAATGAAATATTGCTACCGGGTCCTTCTCCATACTAAAAATCTTGAATTTTAGTTCATCTTCAACTTTGTCTGCGTCATGCTCTCTCTTCCGCAAATTATGAATAATGTTTTTTACAATTCCCCGCTGCTTCTCCGAATAACTGTCAAAATACTTCTTTGCCTCAGCCACCAGTCGGCTGAGCTCTTCAATCGGCTCGAGAACGGCATCAACAAGCAGGAACAAAGTCTCTCTTAGTTCCTGCTTCGCAATGCCTTCGCTACTTCGATAGGAGAGCCAGTCAAGGGCATCTTCCACAGAATCAAGGACCTTGTCCTGTTCTTTTAAATACATAAACACCTGGAATTGATTTACAGGCAGCCTTGTTCGTGTTGGTAGGTGCCCACGGATCCTGCGCTTGATGGCGTCAGCTTCATTTTCAAGTTTGATGACTTCCTGACGGTATTCCTCAAACATCTTGCATTGTTCTGCGGCATGACACTCTATGGCCTGCTGAAATGCCCACCCGCATTCCTTTACCTTTTCTGCATGTTCCTGAAGGCCGTCAAAGGGTGAAGTCATAAACGCCGAAAGAAATGGAATACGCATCATTGCCCCCTCATACCGAGAACAATCCCGTTTTTGCCACTACTTATTTTCCTTTAAAGGACTCTCTGAAAATATCAAGCAAATTCTGTGTGTGTTGGGCGACCTTCACGGAGTTTTCCATCAGTCCGTAGTAGAGAATGTTTAAGCGAGTTTTGGATTCACCGTTTTGTATCCGTTTTATCTGGTTCTTGTCAAATTCAGTAACCACATTGTTCAATCTCCGGCTCTGATTGGCAATATAGTCGTAATCGACTTTTTTTCTCCGCTCTAACATGATGGAAGTGTTCCATAAAAGCCGGGTAACATATGTCTTGATCCGCCTCAGCTCTTCTTTCTGAGCATTGCTAAATCCTTCGTGACAATTTTCGAAATGCACATAAGAGCGCTTGATGATGTCCCTGTGACTTTCCGCAATACCCTGTATGCAGCTTATTGTTCTTGCGTATTTCTGCGTGCTGTCGACAGCATTATCACGAAGAAGAAAAAGCGTATCAAAGGTATTTGCGATAATAATGTTAGCCCATTTCTGGATCCTATCTGTCCAAGCTGTCGCATCTCTTAGCCTCTGTCTATCCTCCGAAAAGGCGGCGTCAAAACAGAGACCTAAACTGTCGCTGATCTCCTTGAGAAAGGATCCAGTCTGCTCAAAAGAAGCGTTGATTGCGGCGTTGGGATCACTGATATTTTTCAGGCTGAAGGCCTCAATGACACGACTTTCTTCTTCCCTTCTGAAATGCAGACGATAAGTGTGGCATACAAGAGTAATCAGGAGCACTAGTAATCCCAAGATGGCAGCAAGTCTGACATAATAGATGAGAGAGGCAAAAAGAAGGGAGACTGAAAACGCTACCAGTGCAGTTAGGAACCATCCGCTTATGACAGTGAGTACCCCTGTTACTCTGTAAACAGCGCTTTCTCTGCCCCACGCCTGGTCCGAAAGAGATGTTCCCATAGCCACCATGAACGTAACATATGTCGTTGAAAGGGGAAGCTTCAATGAAGTGGCAAAAGAAACCACGGCACTGGCGACAATAAGGTTTACGGAAGCGCGTAAGAGGTCAAAAGACGGTATTTTCCCGTCTATTGAAGGCGCGCACGCATAGGCGCCTGGGTCCAGGCGTTTGGAAATTGTTCTCCTTAGCCGTACAGGGATCAATCTATTTGAAAAGGAAAACACTGAATGAGACACACGCACAAGATTTCTTGAAAGTACCGACGAACCAAAGCGTTCCATGCCTTCTTCCTGCCTGCCCAGACTGACCTCTGTTTGAGTGACCGTGCGGGCCTTCCTGGACACCCATAATGTGATCACCATGATCGTCCCAGCCAGCAGCAGCAGAAATGTATTGGTCTGCATAGGTTTCTGAAGAGCGTCCATGGCCGTGGACAAAGGTTCATTGGTAGCGGAAGCGATATTGTAGGCGCTCAATCCGGCCAGAGGAACACCGATAAAATTGACAAGATCGTTGCCAGCAAAAGCCATGGCAAGGGAAAAAGTTCCAATCAAAACAATCGGCTTCAAAATATTAATCTTTGTATAAACCGCCAAGCATTGAAACATAACGCCAAAAAACAGAAAGCCAACGGACAGTATCATCCACGCATTATCTTTGATCCAGGCGACCGACTCGGGCGTTAGAAACGATGTGCCTTGGGCTCCCTTTATCAGGATAAAATAGGTGATGACTGCGAGAGAAAGACCTCCCCAGATTCCTCCAAAACGCTTAAGACGTTTTCTATAATCAAATGTGAAGACAATACGGGCTATGAACTGGATCGTAACTCCGAAAAAGAAGGCAATCACTATGGACAGGAGAATTCCCGAAATAATGGCAAGGGCTTTTCCGGTGTTTATGTAATCAACGAGGGTAGAGAAGCTATGGCCTGCCGTGTAAAGCTTTATTGAAGATACGGCCACAGCAGCTCCTAGTAACTCAAAGACAATCGACACCGTGGTAGATGTTGGCAGACCAAACGTATTGAAAAGATCAAGAAGAATGATGTCAGTGAGCATGACGGCCAGAAAGATAGTAATCAGTTCGGGCATAACAAAAAGTCGTGGGTGGAATATGCCCTTTCGTGCCACTTCCATCATTCCGCTCGAAAAGGTGACACCTGCAAGTATTCCAAGGCTTGCAATGATCATAATCACATGGCGTGGTGCTACCCTGGAACCGATTGAAGAGTTCAAGAAGTTGACCGCATCATTAACAACACCGACGATCAGATCGGCAACCGCAAGGCCAATCAGTACGAATATAGAAAATAGATAGAGATCCATATCAGGCCTTATCTCAGATGAGGCTCCCTATCGCCGGATAACCCCTCGTGCTTCTGGATGGTCCCCTCATTGGGTCCTCACAAGAAGCATGCTCAGTGGTTTGTGTGATGGCCATGACACCTTCATTGCCTCAAAACTCAATGAGGCTTTTACCATTATCTTCGTTTGTTTACCACAAGATTTTATTATGGATTTCCGCGTGCAAGCCCGCTGCGTGGCTGCACAGGATACGGGGAGGGGAAGGCCCCTTCAGGCCAGGTCCCACGAGCCTACTTCAAAACACCTCAAGATGCACTGGCAAAGAGCCACGGCGGTGAGGGTTTAAGGTGAGTCAGGACTTAGCGGAGCAGACGAGGATCAAAGAGACGAGGGCAAGCGAACCCCTGAGGATGTGTCGAAAGGATAGGGATAACGTCGCCAGGAACTTTAATAGATGGTCACAATGCCGTTCCCTTCGACTTCAAGCCGTGAAGGACATCCTCCACATCCACGTTTTTCTCCAACCATGCCCTAATCTTTCTAGTCACATCTTGGGGCATTTCTTCGTCTATTAGGTTGAATTCTTTGATATTTGCTTTTCTGTTGTACACAAACATAACCTGAGTGGATACATTTTCCGGCAAACCCAGGTCCTTACCGGCGGTAAAACTAAAGATCGACATCAGTTTGTCGACGTATCTTTCTTCTGCCATAGCCTCCTCCGTCCTGTAAGTGGTCTAAGAGACAGCCATAAATCCATGTCTCCATATGTAATGATAAGCAAGAATTGTTAGGCCAAGATTACAATATAGTTAGATATGCACAAAAAATGCCGAATTCCTCTGAGCTCATCAGAAATAGGTATCAGAAATGATGGAAGATCCTTGAAGCTGAAAGGACACAAGAAATTCACAGAATCCTAATAAACGGCGAACAAAAGGGAATAAAACTTAAAACAAAATCGATGTGGTGAAAGGCCCCAAAAAGGATCAGGGCCAGACGTGGAACAATGGCAACGGTGGGATGAAGAGCTCGTCGAAGAATTTAGTTGCTGGGTCAGTCGGCTGGCCAAGGCGTGTGCTATCCTACTGATCGCTATTGTCGCCGGAGCCCTGCTACAATTACTCTGATAAGGACGCCAGGCCACTTGGTGCAATTTTCTGATTGAATCTTCATGATGCCGTAGTTCTGACCTAACCCGCCCGCCGAAATAACACCGTAGGGATTTGAGCAACATCCCGTCAAGGATGGGTAAGTCTGACTGTGATTCCGCTACACCCTGGGAAGGCGGATTGAAAAAGTGCTCCCCTTGCCCGGCACGCTCTCCACGGACACCTGTCCACAATGGGCCTGCGTGATATGCTTGACAATCGCAAGGCCGAGTCCTGTGCCGCCCAGTTGCCTGCTGCGTGCCTTGTCGACCCGGTAGAACCTTTCAAAGAGCCTGGGCAGGTGTTCTCTTTCAATGCCGCAGCCCTGGTCTCGTACGTCGATGACGATTTCTTCGGCCCTTTGAGTAACCTCCACCCGGATGCTGGTTCCCACAGCACTGTACTTGATGGCATTGTCAAGGAGGTTCACGATGGCCTGCTCAAGAAGCGGTGCATTGATCTTTGAGGCGATATCTTTATCACAAGAAAATTCAATCTTGATTTCCTTGGCCCGTGCGCTCATCTCACAAACCTGGACCGCCATCTGGACGACGTCTTGCACTTGCCCCTCAACAAGAGCGATTTTTCCTCTTTCAGCTTCTCGCTCGATCCTAGAAAGGCTCAGCAGATCTTCGATGATGGCTTCCAGACGCTCTGCATGATTTTCGATGATTCCCAGGAATCTTTCAGCATCCTCCGGATTTTTTACCGCGCCGTCTCGTAGCGTTTCCACAAATCCTTTAATAGCCGTGATGGGGGTTTTGATCTCATGGGAGACATTAGCCACAAACTCTCGGCGAACGTTTTCAAGTCTGCGAATCCGTGTCACGTCATTCAAGACGATCACCGCACCCATGTGCTTCCCCCGGGCATCGCGCAGCACGGTGCCATGTCCATTGATGAAACGTTCACCACCCGTGTAAAGCACGATATCCCTTTCCACGGGCTTCTGGCTGGACAGGGTATTTCTCACGAACTCGTGCAAGACAACATTTCTAACTACCTCCTGGATGGTTCGGCCCTGGGCGGCTGATGGATTACAGGCGAACATCTGGGCGGCAGCTTGGTTCAAGCTGATAATCCGCTCTTCCATGTCCACTGCGATCACGCCTTCGACCATGCTGGCGAGTACGGCTTCCATTTCGTTCCGCTGTCGGAGGGTCTTATCCATCCGTTGACGCAGTTCAACGGCCATATGATTCACCGCTTCGGAAAGGGCCCCAATCTCATCAGACCCACCAACAATGGGCCTGACCTGATGTTCCCGGCTAGCGACAGATTTTGCCCACTCCTTGATTTCTTCAATGGGGCGGGTAATTCGGCGAGAAACAAACCAACTGACAATAGCGGCCAACACAGCGATGATCAAGCCCCCAAGGGTCATCTTCATCTGGATGTTCTTCAG
>Ga0111161_1037_pt1 | contig 23804 bp, 27 predicted proteins | sample DeeMarSeWOR28_12_FD_80264 | JGI IMG/M metagenome (GOLD analysis project Ga0111161, IMG submission 80264) | Nitrospira bacterium SG8_3
ATTTGATTACCCATAATAATCAAACAGCGTCTGATGCTGGGGGAAAATAGAGGGAAAAAGTGGTCCCCCCGGACTGGTAACAGTCCTCTTCCGTCTTACAAAAGTCACACTCACTGATCCTTCCGGGGCAAATATCGCTGGTTTGGGGTACAAATCCGCACCTGGAAGATTTCATATCGATTCTAAAATTGTAACGCTCAGAGAAGATCTTCATGCGCAACAGATCCGCCCCTCTCCCACCCGCCATAAAGTCAAAAGGTCTCTTGGTGGAGTAATCCATGGTTTCACGGGTCGTAAAAAAACCCTCAAATATTCGACTTTGATATTCTTCCGTTATGCCCACCCCGTAGTCGCGCACGATGATCTCACTTCCAATCCCCCTTTTATGCACCATGATCTCCATCTTCCCTTGGTCCGGTGTATTTTCCACGGCATTCCTTACAAGGCCATCAATCACCTTCTGCAGGACTTCTCGGGGTATATATGCAGGCGGAGCGGGCTGAAGGCGGCTTCTAATTTCCACGTGGCGATGAGAAAATGAGGCTTCGAGATACTCAAGTCTTTTTTTCACATATGCTTCCAACTTGATTGTTTCAGGTATAATTTCCTTGGGGGCAAATATCTCTTCAACCCTCTCCCTGACCCGTTCGATGAAAGGGCCTTCTCCCACTTCCTCAGCAATGAGCACTTCCAGCTCATCGGCGCATTCCTCGAGTATCAATGAAAGGAGGTCATAGGTCTTGTATTGTCTCTCACGCATAATGTCGTCCGTCTGGTGCTGTATCTCCAGTATGCGTTCCAGATTTCTTTGCGCCCTTTCCAAGGTGGGCTTCCAGGTCTCTTCTGGCAGTTCTGTCAATTTTTTTGCAAGAATCCTTAAAGAACCATAGAGCACAGAGATGGGTGTCTTTAATTCATGGGACAGGTGGTTGATGACCTTATCCTTGGCCCTGTTTAGGCTGCTCACCTCCTTGTATGCCTGCTTCAGCTCCTCAGAAAACCTGGCGTTTTCAACAGACAGCACAACAGTTCCGCTATGGTATTGAGCAATTCAACATCGGACTGTTGAAAAATCCCCTCCTTTTTGTTGATGGCCGTCAAGAACCCAATAATTCGATCTCCGCTCTTGAGTGGGACCTGTAGGAAACTCCTGGTCTCGTATCCGAGTTTTTCATCCCGAATCGGGTAAGCTCTGTCCACTGTAGATGTATCATTAACGATAACGGGCTCCCCCAGCCTGGCGCCCTTGCCTGCCACCACCTGATCCATCTGTTCGATCGGCAATCGAACCCCCTTTACCCTCCTCTGGGTTATTGTGTCGTCATACGCGACCCCGGGGAAGAAGATCTCCTGTTTCTGCTCATCGACCAGAACCACAACGCTGCCCTCTGTACCTAATAGTCTGATCACTTCACTGCTGATGTAATCCAGAAGTTCCTCCAACTCGGGGTATTCCGGGAGGGCCATACTGATGCGGAGCATGGCCTCATTGCTCCTCGCAATCCTGTTCTGTTCGGTCACATCTCTTAGGATAACAAGCTCACCGGCAGGCTCATCTTCATCCTCCGAGAACACGACTGCCCGCATGACCACATCTAGGGTGCGGCCGTCCTTGCTGAGTCGTTTGGTCTCGTGTCTCAATATGATCTTTTCCTCAAAGAGTTTCCGGATGTTTTCGGTGGTTTCCTGCTGAAGTTCTTGGGGGACATATGGAATGCGCTTCCCTTCAAGTTCCTTGAATGTCCAGCCGAAGATCTCCGTAAAGGCGGGGTTCAGATAGGAGACCCTGCCGTCTAAGGTGAAGACCACGATAGGGTACGGGGCAAAATCAAGGAGGGTTCTGTAGAGTCTCTCCGCTTTCAGGTGCGCTTCTTCAGCCTGCTTTCGCTGGCCGATGTCCTGCAAGGTTTCTATGGCCCCTGTCACACGGCCTTCAGCATCTCTCAAAGGCGCTGCTGTGAAGAAAACCCACCTGCCGCTCTCCCCCAGGTCAGGAAAGAAATTTTCTGCCTCGTAAGCGCCCTCTATCACTTCGGATTTTCGGTACTTGATCCCGTAGAGACGGGCCAGTTCCTCCTCGGATGCCTCATCCACGACAAGGTCAGCTAAAATCGGCCTTTCCTTGGCATAAAAAGTCATCCACTGATTTCGGGTTCCGATGATATCAGTGGCAGAAATACCCGTCAGATTCTCCATCGCTCGATTGTAGTGGGTTATGACATGGTCCCTGTCTATGACAAAGGTGGGTATGGAACTTCCATCCATAATTTCTGAGAGCCTCTTCTCCCTCGCCATTAAGGCCTCCTCCGCTGCCTTGCTCTTGGCAGCCTCTTTCTCCAATGCCTTGACCCTTTTCTTCAGTTCTTCATAGGACGGTTTCTTGGCCATCATAGAACTCTCCAATCCCGTGGGCATCACTTGTCCCCAGTGAAATAGCCGTCTGCGACGGATTTCACGGGGCACGTATTTGTGATCCGCACATTTCCTCTAAGTACGGTAATGGGCACGTTCCCCTGGATATACGCATAGCATACCATTTAATAACTGTTATAGGAAAGAGCAGGAGACCATTACTTGGATACGCGTTCCCCCTGTAGTCCAAAGCTATTGAAGGAGGCAGGGCAGACGGATGATTACTTTTTGGGGTACGGCTTGGGACCAAACAGCTGAGGCTCTTCCTCATCCGGCGGCGGCGGTTGGGGCTCGGAAGGGGGTGCTTTTGGTTTCCTCTTACTCACATCGGATAGAAACCTCTTTGGCATGGGTTCTCGGGTTTTCAAGAGATTCTCAGGGATACGAATTTTTTGGCCCTTGTGGATCCGACTGGGATTGATTTTGGGATTGGCTTTGGACAAGGCCTTCCAGTTTTCCACGCTACCCGTGTACCATTTCGCAATGATGGACAAGCTCTCACCTGACCATCTTACATTGTGTTCATAATAAGCGGGCATTGGCGGCGACTTGGTCTTGATCTTCTTGGGTGGTACGCTCGTGGTCTTTTCTTTTGGTTTGGAAGGTTTAAGTTCGGGTCTTGCTGGTGGCGTCTTCCTCTTTTCTTTTACAATACTGGCCACAAAACGTTCAGGCATGGGTTTTTTGGTTTTCATAAGATTTACCGGGATCCGAACTCTCTCGCCTATCTGGATCCGGTTGGGATCGATGCCTGGATTGATCTTGGCCAACACCTTCCAGTTTTCAGCGTTGCCTGTGTACCATTGAGCGACGATGGATAGGCTTTCGCCTTTCCATTTTACTTTGTGTTCGTAATAAGCGGGACCTTTCCGTGGTCGCTCGCCCACGCCACCCATCTGTGTACAACCAGCAGAAACCCAGAGCAGGGTAAATCCCAACCAACCTGCGAGCCGTATCATTCGGAAGCCAGCATTCATCAACTCTTCCCCGAATCTCTTTTGATCCTGAGCAGGTATTTCTTTGCCATCTCGTTGTTTGGATTAACCTCAAGGGCCTTCTCAAGGTTCTTTATACTTTCGGCCCTCTTCCCCTGCTTTTCTTGGACCAATGCCAGATTGTAAAGGGCCTCATCCATGTAAGGAGGTGCAAGTTCCACCACGCGGCCATACATCTCCTCTGCCTTGGCGTATTCTTTTTTTACTGCATATATAAAAGCAAGATTGAAATAGGTCTCAGGAAATTGAGGATCCAGCTTTGCCACGCTCTGATAAACCCCAATAGCCTTGATGTATTCCTTCTGTTTCACATAAAGCTGACCCAACTGGAAATGGGCCTGGACGCTTCTAGGATCCGATTTGATCGCTTTTAGGAACAAGGCTTCGGCTTTTCCGGGGGAATGCTCAGCGAGCATGCTGGCCTGCCCTACCAAGGCCTGTGCATAAGGACGAGAAACCTCGGTTTTCAAAACGGGCTCTTTTGCCAAGACGTCTTCGAACAGGGCTACTGCTTCTGCGTACCGATCCTCTTCTAGGGCCCGCAGGCCCGCCTCAAGTTTTTCAGTAGCAAATGGCTTTGCCTGAGCAGTGTCTGTCACTGCAACACCAGCTTTGGAAGGTTCTCCGGATATCCGCTGGTTGGAGGATGTCACAGGTGACACGGAGTCTGCCTTCTCGGGCGGCCACACGGCCCCTTCTTTGAACTGAAGAGCAAAAACCACGCCGATAACCACTAGAGCGAACACGGCAATGGCCCCATACCTGTGCTTTCCTCCCCTTGCTCTGCTGGGCAACTCCTCAGCAGAGAGCGCTCTGGTCTTTTCACGCTTTGTTGCCAGAGCGATGGTCTCCGATGCCGCCTCTGACTCATCCACCGACTGGATCTGAGCCGTTTCGCGAAGAGTCCCCTCTTCGGCGGCGATTTCCTCTTCGAAAAGTTCTCTCATATATTGTGAAAGCCCCCGGGCCGTTGCCCGAAGATCGTTTTTATGCATGCACTCTTCCAAGTCATACAGCATGTCGCCACTTGACTGGTAACGCTGGTCAGGTTCCTTGGCAAGGGCGCGATGAACGATCTCGTAGAGTTCCGGGGGTAGATCCTTGACCACCTGATCCAGCGGTTCAAAAGCCGCTTCGCGCACCTTTGGTAGAATTTGCAAGGGTTCCCCATCAAACATCCTTTTCCCGGTGAGCATCTCATAGATGAGTATTCCCGTTGAAAAAATGTCGGAGCGCTGATCTATCCTCTCCCCGCCGGCCTGTTCGGGGGACATGTAGGAGACTTTCCCTTTGATTACCCCTTCCACGGTCGCGGTGTTCTGTGTTGCCGCCTTGGCGATACCGAAATCTACGATCTTCACCTCTCCTTCATAGGTTATGAAGATGTTGGGAGGGCTTATGTCTCTGTGAATAATGTGGAGAGGGTTCCCCTCCAAGTCTCTTAAGTGGTGGGCGTAATCGAGTCCTTCGCAGACCCGGGAGGCAACATACAGCACATATTCCAGACCGAGCGGTCTCCCCTTTTCTTCTGACTTGTCCGCAATGAGACGGAGATCCTTGCCGAACAGATGCTCCATAGCAATGAAATAATCCCCATCCATGCACCCGAAATCATAGATTTGGACGATATTCTGATGCTGGAGCAGAGCAGCAAGCTTGGCTTCCTCTATAAAGGCACTGACCAGATTCTCTTGAGCGGTGAGATGGGAGAGGAGCTTTTTGATGGCAATGAGCTTTTCGAATCCCTCAGCACCCGTCATCATGGCCCTATATAGCTCGGCCATACCGCCCACGGCGATTCTGTCCAGGAGCAAATACTTCCCAAATTTTGCGGGCTCTAATTGGGTCATAGGGGCAAAATATGCAATGGAATAGCTGGTATATGTTTTATTCCAGCCTATTGTTCCATAAAGAAGTTAATTTTACCTTAAAGGACTATTTTAATCAATTGTTTTCCCCTTTGACTACAATTGACAGAGCTGCGCTATTCTGGTTCTGCGTTGAGAAAGGGGTGCAGGGAAAGGCCTTTCCCAATGGCCTTTGGCCTTGACATGTATTTGCCTTTTCCCTATCCTGCCACCCTGTAATGGCTGTTCTCTTCGCCTGCTTCGGTCATGAGCACCTTTGAACGTCTTTTGGTTCCTGATTTTGAGGTTCAGTTCAAAGTCAGAGGGAAAATGGAGACTTCAGATCAGCGTAACTTCTCAACCACATTAGTCACAAGAAACCATTCTTTTCCCAGACTCTCGCTATAAGCACGGACTTTGCCAATAGATCCTGAGACATCATTTTATTCGTTTTTCAGGGAACGTCTGGTTCCGACTAAATCTTAACAAGTATTTCATAGGAGGTGTCCAAATGAGACAGAGGCATGTTTTGAAAAGAAAGGGACTGATAATGACGGCACTCTTAGTCATACTTATTCCTTTTTTCATGACTAGCACCGTTTGGGGGGCTCAATGGCCCAAAGATGTGGCCGTCATTTCACCGGCACCAGGGGCATCTGTGCATATGGTGCTTGTGGGGGTAGGTAAAGTGATACCCAAATATACCCCCATAGAAAACTGGATCGTGCAGCCTTTGGGTGGTCCCAAACTCTGGTTACCCATGATGAGAGAGGGAAAGTGTGATTTTGCCAATCACAACGCTGCCGACATCCTGAACGCCTTCCTTGGGCGCGGGCTCTATTCCAAGATGGGGCCCCAGGCGGTTCGCACTGTCGCAGCGGGACACGATTACATGTTCGCCTTCTGGACCATACCGGACACGGGCATTCGCGGTGTGGGGGATCTGAAAGGCAAAGTGGTCTACAACAAGTTCAAGGCCAACCCCATGTTTGACGAAATGACTGTGAATCAGCTCGGCTCAGCAGGTCTCACGGAGAAAGATCTGAAGGCATCCATGGCGTTCTCAAGCATTAAAGAGGGCATCAGGGGGCTTATCGAGGGGCGTTTTGTGATGCAGGTCAATGAAGCGAAGGAGGAGTGCGTCTTTGTCCAACTTAATACACAACAGGCCCAATACGTGATCAAAAAGATGGAAGGTTATTTTCTCCAGGATATAGGGGCCAATGATCCTCGCTTTCGAAACAAGAGTCCTGTACCCAATGCCGTCTGCTATCAAAATGCCATGTTCACATCAGCCAACAAGGATCCGGAGATCGTTTATGGGGTAGTGAAAGCCATATTTGAGCATTCGGATGAATTTGCAGATACCCATCCTGCCGCCAAGTACTGGTCCCTGAAACATCGACCCGTAAACCTGGCCGTCCCCTATCACGAGGGTTCTATCCGATATTTTAAAGAGAAAGGTCTCTGGACGGCAGAGGCGCAGGCCTACCAAGAAGCGATATTGAAGAAGCAGAAGGCATTGTTGAAGTAACGAAAAGAAAGGAACCCCGCCCTGTACCACGTACGGGTCAGGCCCTAGGGAACGGTTTGGGAGGGGGTGAAAAGGGGCTCGGGAGGGGCAGCATTGGATCAGTTTGAGGTGGGCACGCCTTGGAAAGATCGTGGTCTGAGGTCTAGGCTCGCATTGATTGTGGCTCTGATCTGGTCTGTCTATACCCTCTCCTATCTTTGCCACGTCTTCTTCTACCTGGGGATTGTGATCTATCCCCTTACACACCGGGCCATCAGTGCCGGACTCATCTGTATCCTGGTCTATCTCCTCTTTCCACCTGGAAAGAAAGTGACAAAGGGTACGCTGAAGTGGTACGAACTCCTGCCCATACTTATAATCACTCTCGGGTGTGCTTATATAGCCATTAATGCGAATCGTCTAGTCGCCGAGGGGAGGCTCATCACTTACCCACATGAGATGGTGATCGCCTCTCTCCTCTTCCTTTCAGTCATAGAGGCCGCAAGGCGGACGATCGGCTGGGTCCTGGCGGTTCTGATCGTTTTTTTCTTTTTTTATGCGATTTACAGCAACCACTTCCCAGGTTTTCTACGAAGCACCGGATTTTCCTATCCTATGGCCATAGGCTGGATGTACCTCAGTGCAGAGGGATTCTGGGGCATGATCATCGGTATTGTCTCCACCATGGTCGCCGGGTTTATCATATTCGGAGGATTTCTAAAGGCCCTGGGGGCAAGCCAATTCTTTAACGACCTTGCCCTCGCCTCAGCCGGATCCTTTAGGGGGGGCGCCGCCAAGGCGGCAGTTGTGGCCAGCACCTTTTTCGGGACCATATCAGGCTCAACCGCAGCAAACGTGGCCACAACCGGCCAGATTACCATTCCCCTCATGAAAAAGACCGGTTACCAAAATAATTATGCGGGTGCGGTGGAGGCGACTGCCTCGCTGGGGGGGATGTTTATGCCCCCTATTATGGGCGCAACAGCCTTTCTCATCGCGGAATTCCTTCAAATGTCCTATTGGAGTGTTTGCGTTGCGGCCTTTCTTCCCGGCATCGCTTACTACGCCACGCTGCTTGCCCAAGTGGACCTGGAGGCGGCCAAAATGGGGCTGAAAGGGTTGCCGAGAGAGAGCTTGCCCTCTTTTAGGAAGACCTTGGCTGGCGGCTGGCAGTATCTGTTGCCGTTTGTCCTTCTCATTTTCCTTTTGGGTTTTCTCCGTTACACAGCCCAAACATCAATTATGTATACCTTAGGGGCCTTGATCCTCGTAAGCGCCTTTAGGAAGCAGAGCAGGCTCAATCCAAAGAAATTGTTTGCGGCCCTGGAAGGGTCGGCCAGGGGGATGTTGCCTATTATTCCCCTCTGTACGGCCATTGGTATCCTTGTGGGCGCCATCCAGATGACGGGGGCTGGAACCAAGTTTACCTCTGAGCTTCTCACCATAAGCGGCGGCAATCTGATGGTCATACTGCTCATGACGGGATTCGCGGCATTCATATTGGGCATGGGCATGACCACCGTGGGTGTCTATATTCTCACAGTCGTCCTCCTGGCACCTGCCCTCATCAGGGCAGGCGTGGAACCCATTGCTGCGCACATGTTTTTATTCTACTTTGGCTGCCTTTCCTTCATCACACCACCGGTATGCGTAGATGCATATATCGCTGCCGGCATCTCTGGCGGAGACCCTTTTAGGACGGGATTCCGCGCTATGCGCCTTGCCTTCGCGGCCTACCTTGTCCCATGGGCCTTTATATTTAACCCTGGGATCCTCATGATCGGCTCCCCACTGCAAATCGGAAAAACCTTTTTCTTTGTCACATTGGGCGCCATATCTATGGGTGTTGCCTTTGAAGGTTTTCTTCTCACAAAACTCAGGAAGTGGGAAAGCACTCTTCTCGCCCTGAGCGGTCTATGCATATTCATTCCTAACCAGATTACCAGGGTAATGGGTCTGGCCTATCAGGCCTTATTTCTATTTAGCCAGATAATGCGAGCAAAGCAGACGAGAAGCCCCAAGTATGAAAAGGATGAAAATGGCGCCACCTTGGCTTCTGCCCCGCTCAACAAGGAGGGAAATGAGGAACGGGGGGCTGATGGAATGTGAGGTGAAAGCTGACTCTTGAAACAATAATAGGCTTAAAACCTCAGCTGTTGCAAACGCTTTTCTTATTATTACATGGTCATTGCGAGCGACTCCCACGGAGGCGGGAGGAGCGTGCCTGCACGCCGAAGTGGCGTTTCGGCACGCAGGCGTGGCAATCTCGTCTTTCATTGCGAGATTGCTTCGTCGGCCGGCACTCAGGCTCGCTGAGTTTCAGCCTCCTCGCAATGACACCGGGGATACTGCATTTCAGTCGGCTTTGGATAGACTACTTTTGAAAAGGAGAGAAGCATGAAAATCGATGTCCACAATCATTTTTACCCTACACGGTTTTTGAAACAACTGGAAAAGGATGGCGCGACCGTTGGCATGACTGTTGAAAAGGATGAGTGGGACAGGCAAATCTTGGTCCAGCATGGGACGCGCGTGGTGACCATCACATCCCCCATGAACGACATCAACCAGCGCCTAGAGGACATGGGACAGGCCGGATTTGATATGCAGATCCTAACCTTGTCCGCTCCCAGCGTGGACATCTTCCCCATTGAAATAGGAGAGACCCTGGCAAAGGTGGTCAATGATGAGATTGCCCAGATCTGTCATGACCATCCGGATCATTTCATGGGCTTCGCCACCCTGCCCTTCATCGATCCGGACCGGACCGTCAAGGAACTGGAACGCAGTATTGACGAGCTCAGATTCAAGGGCGTCTGTATCGGCACGAACATAAATGGTATGGGCCTGGACGACCAGAGCCTTTATCCCTTTTACGAGCGCATATCTGAATATGATTTACCCATTCATATTCATCCCCGGGCACCAGCAGACAAGGAAACATACAAGGACTACCGCCTAGGTCCCATGATCGGCTTTGAGATGGAGCTCTGTGTGGCAGTGATACGACTTGTCATGGGCGGAGTTTTGGATAAGTTTCCCTATCTCAAGTTTATTGTCTCCCATTTGGGGGGTGCCATTCCTTATCTGGCTGAACGGGTGCAGAACTGTTATGAGGCCTATCCCGAGTGCCAGGAGAATATTTCGGGGCCGGCCAAAGACTACCTAAAAAAATTCTACTATGACACGGTCAGCTTTTTCGAACCTGCCCTCATGTGTGCCTATTCCTTCGTTGGTGCAGGGCAGTTGATTCTTGGTTCCGATTATCCCCATGTGATCGGAGATATCCGCGAGGCGATAACCTCCATTGAGAGCCTGAACATCCCTCAGACAGATAAAGAGATGATGTACTCTGGGAATATTTTGAGGTTAATGCAAGAGGAGCGGTGAAAAAGATCGGATCTGGTGTGACGTCCCAAGAATAACTTGAATAGTACCGAAAAACAACAAAGTCATTGCGAGGAGCCCGCCCGCCTCGCCTGAGCGAGCTCAGGCTCGCGATGGCGGGCAGGCCAGAGGCGACGAAGCGATCTCATAAAAGCTAGGACACTCGATAACTTATGCAGGAAGAGATTGCTTCGCCGAGTTTACCCCCGTGTCAAGCACGGGGCAGGCCCTGAGGAACTCGACCCTTCGACACAGCTCAGGGTCGATGCTGAGCAACGTCGAAGCATCGAAGGGCTCGCAAAGACCCTTTTTGCACGACATAATTATGCAAAGAACTTCTTCCTTAATAATTAATTTGCGGAGTGTTTGCCATGGAAGTAACCCATCTCTCTAACGACGTACTCATCGTGGGTGGTGGCCTAGCGGGCACCAACGCCGCCATGGGTGCTGCTGAAAAGGGTGCCAGCGTGGTTGTTGCTGATAAGGGCAACATAAATAGGAGCGGTGATGTGGGAGGGGGTGTGGACCATTTTCTCGCCTACTTGAACCAGGACCCTGAATGGGATACACAGGAAGCCTTCCTGAGCTATGTGGAAAAGATTGGCCGGGGTACCGGCCACCTCTCTATCATCGAATCCGTATTTTGTGCAGAGCTGCCCGATGCCATCGAGCGTATGGCCCGAATTGGAAATCCCCTGACTCAGCCTGATGGTTCCTTCTACCGGACCGGCTCCATGGGTCAACCGGGCACCTATTGGATCAACTTCAATGGGAAAAGGCTCAAGCCCTGTTTGGGTGACGCGGTCAGAAAATTGGGTTGTACTGTCCTGGATAAGGTGACGATGGTGGACCTTTTGAGCCATCAGGGTGCAGTGGTAGGAGGCATCGGTTTTCACATTCGCACCGGGAATTTCTATGTTATCCATGCCAAGGCAACGATTATCGCCACGGGCAATACGAATCGCCTGTATGAAAATCCACGTATCAATCCCTTTAACACATGGCTTTGTCCTTTTGATACAGGCGATGGACAAATTATGGCCCTTAACGCAGGCGCTGCCCTGACGAACATGGAATACATGCGGATGACCCTTTTGCCCAAGGGCTTTGCAGCACCCGGCTTTAATGCCCTTGTAGGAATGGGTGGTCGCTTCCTCAACAGTTTAGGGGAGTACTATATGGAGAAGAACCACCCCATGGGTAATCGCGCACCGCGCTATGAGGTGGTCTTTTACACCTTGGAGGAGCTTCGTAAGGGCCATGGCCCCATCTACATTGACTGCCGTCACCTAAACGATAAGGATCTGGCCCACCTCAAGACCACGCTGGGCTATGATAAGGACACCCTCCCGGACTATCTTGCACAGAGGGGGGAGGACCTGGGGGCAAAACCTGTGGAGATCACCGTGTCAGAAGGCATGCAGGCCGGTCCCACCGAGGTCACCGGAAGTGGGATCAAAATAGACAAAGATTCAGCAAGCACAGTGCCAGGGCTTTATGCTTGTGGAGATGCGGCGGACCACAATCGATGTGCCCATGGCGCGGTGGCCGGGGGGGACAAGGCGGGCAAGTCAGCGGCTGAATATGCCCTTCGCATGAAGCGTTCTGATTCTGTCCCCCCATCCACAAGCCGCGAAGAGATCAATCGGTTCATGGAGCCATTGAACCGCACATCAGGGTATCCATATCGTCAGATTGAAGACGCGATTCGGAAGGTCATGGCAGAGCACGTTGGCTCCATGCGCAGTGCGCAAGGGTTGAAAATAGGGATAGATAAACTTCAGCGCATTGAGCAGTACCTGGATGAGATGAAGGCGAATGACCTTCATGAACTCATGCGCTCCCACGAGACCCGGTCCATTCTCTCTGTAGGCAAAGTCATGGCCAACACAGCCCTCTTCCGTACAGAAAGCAGGAACAAGCCGTACCACCACAGGCTGGACTTTCCCGACACAGACAACACCAAGTGGTGCGGTCTCGTGGTTATTCAAAAGAAAGGGGATGAATTCTCCTGTTCTTTTGAGGCTATTTCTTAGCACTTTGATATAAAAAACTGTAGCTACCTGCGCAAGACCCGCAATGACGCTGGACAAATAACGGTGAACTAGACGGTTGGGAGAGAAAAAAATGCCACCCATCTTTGACATGGAAAAATGCTCTGGCTGCGGCACGTGTGACGACATCTGTCCAGCTGACGCCATATACATGAAAACCTCTGAGGACGCAGATGTTCCTTATTTGAAATATCCTGAGGAGTGCTGGCACTGCGGGTCCTGTCGGCAAGATTGCCCGGAGGAAGCCATTGAAATCCAATTCCCCCCTGACATGTTAAGCATATGACCTAGCAGAATATGATGAACGATAAGCAACTCTATGACCTCATAAATACAGAATCTGCAAACGAGGTGCTTGACGAGGTTCAAATCATCCTCAATATGATATCTCCCGATTTTCAACAGCATTCTGTCACAAAGGCATTCAACACCATAGTTGGGCTCTACGAGGGAAAGCACCAGGGTTTCAAGGCCTGCAACACGGAATACCACGATCTTCGGCACACTATCGAAACCTTCCTGGCCATGGCAAGGCTACTCCACGGTGCCCAACTCAACGGGGAAGGGTTTACTCAGCCACATGTTGCATTGGGCCTCATTGCCGCCCTTTTTCATGATGCGGGATATATCCAAGAGGACCATGACGGGGAAGGGACTGGCGCCAAATATACTGTCCACCACGAGCAACGAAGCGCCCATTTATTGGAACGTTTCGGTCCGCAATTCGGGTTATCTGCCGAGGAAATCGCAGCGGGCCGGATCATGATCCTCGGCACAGATATCAGCATGGATCATTCCAGATTGAAATTCCCATCCACTCAAATCCAACTGCTTTGCCAGATGTTAATGGCGTCAGATCTAATGGCCCAGATGGCTGATCGGTCTTATTTGGAGAAACTTCTCTTTCTCTATCACGAATTCAAAGAAGCGGATGTGGGTGGGTACGAGAGTGAACTGGATCTCTTGAAGAAGACGGTCGCCTTTTACGAATTTGTGGCAGAACGTTTAGGAACCATACTTGATAAGGTGGACAGATTTTTGAGTTCACATTTCGCCATGCGCTGGGATATCTCTTCAAACCTGTATCAGGAGGCCATTGAAAGACAGAAGAAGTACCTTCACAAAATTCTGGATACGCCAGATTCAGATCCGCGTGACCAGCTGAAACGCGCCGGGATCGTTCAGAAAGTCCGTGAGAAATATGAGAAAAAGTGATTGATTTCTGTCCGCGCCTCTTGTATTTTCATGCCCAGCCCTTTATCTCCAATACAGGACCATATACCCTTGCCAATTCAAATTACAAAATCTTTAGCCGTTTTCATAATATCAGCCCTTTCTGTCCTCTCCCTGTCCGGATGTGCAGGCGTTGGGAAGACCCTGGAGCCTCCTCGGGTAACCCTTGCAAACATACAGGTGGAGGAGGTAAAGGCCTTTGAAACCGCATTTCGGATCGAATTGAGGGTATTCAACACAAATGATATTCCTATTGAGATAAAAGGGATAGATTGTGAACTTGAAATTAACGGACGAAAGTTCGCCTCGGGTGTATCTAAGGTTGACATAGAAATCCCTTCTTACGGAACGGATACCGTCCCAATTACCCTGTACTCCTCCGTGCTTGAGATGGTAAGGGGATTTCTTAATCTGCCGGACAAAGAGAAACTCCAATACAAGATATCAGGACGTGTCCGTCTCGGTGGAGGGCCCCTTGTACCATCAGTTGTTCCGTTCAAGTCCGAGGGCGAATTCTCCATAGAGGGACTAAATGATTCCACATCATGAGGGAGAACCATGGAAGGGATAACAGAGAAATTCACTGTTGAAATGACCAAGAGCGGCGTTGATATCCTGGGCGGGGATGGGCAGGTTTTGCACTTTAGAGCTGTTGAGGCGCTGATGCTGTTGGATATCCTAAAGAACGAAGAAGCAGAATTGAAACGCATGGCTGAAGGGGCTTCACCCATTCCCATCAAAATCAGACTTTAAGATCCATGGATCCTATCTTATAAAACCCCTGCTAGCCTCCATTTTCATCCCTCTTTCTCTCTTCTCGTTTTCTCGCCCCACTCATCTTGATACCTTGCGCCCTCCCTCTTAAGCCTTAGTATCTGATTCGGCGAAAGTGGCCGACGGAGAGTTGACACGAGAACAATCTCTTTCAAAGAACATAAAAGAAGGAGACGGATCAAACCTATTTGACGGTTTTTGTTTTTTATTGAGTCATTTTATGCTATCTTGACGAATTCTTTTGCCTTGATTCGGCCTTTTGTCATTTTTAATTTGAATTGTGCCTTATATAACGTGTAAAATGGGAGTTTAATTTGTCTTTTCCCTTACCATAGATATTAGCCCTTATTTCGGGTATTAACATGAGCCAAGATAACAAAAGAAGAGGTCCGAGGGTCAAATCACCAAATCTCGTGGTCTATCTCTGTATTGATGAAGAGAAAAACAAAATAATCCAGGGGATGGGAAGGACTCTAAATGTGAGTGAAGGCGGGATCTTGCTGGAAACACATGTGCCTATTGACCCGAGACACACCCTGCTTCTGACCATAGCCATGGAAGAGGATCTGATGCATTTCAAGGGAAGAATCGCACATTCAAGAGAGAGGGAAGACGGAAAGTTTGAAAGTGGCGTGGAGTTCCTTGAAATGGATAAACAAAAGCGTCGGTTTTTGAGCCAGTACATGATCATTTTCAAGGGCCAAGAAAACACCTCATCAGATGAGGATCTTGAGCTCACGTGACCAACATTTTCTGATGAGAGGATTAAATGTCCGACAAAGAACACATAAAAGCCCTAGCAAGAGAGGCTGAAGTCTATCGGAGCCAGGGCCTTTTGAGTGGCGCCAAACAGAAATACCAGGAGATCCTCCAATTCGTCCAAAACCATGAACATTATTCCAAGGACACGAAACTTTTAGGAACCGTCAACAAGAAAATCAAGGCCATAGAAGAAAATCTATCAGAGGTGTTGGAAGCACCGGAGAGGCCCGAAGTTACAGAAGATGTGCAAAATCTCATTCAGAAACTGTTTACATTTTCAAAAGATCAACAGACATCTAAAATGGAGGGAGCCGTAGCTCTGGCTAAATTTGGCCAATATGAAAAGGCCTTAAAAGAATTCAAAAGACTGCTCAAGGAAGGTATCCTGCCCCTTGACGCAGCGAAGAACATCCTTAGGTGTCATCTCACCCTTTCTTCGCCAGACGTGGCGGTTTATCAATTTAAGCGGTGGATGTCTCGAGGCGACTTTTCACCGGGCGATCTGAAGTACCTGCGCGGGTTTCTGCAGAAGTACCTGGAGAAGAGGGGCATCCAGGCCGCGTTACCAGAGGTGGTTGAACCGCCACAGGGAAAAGCAGAAACAAAGAAAAAGAAGAAAAAAAAGAAGAAAGAAGAGGAAGTTCTGGACATTTCCTCCGTGGGTGTTCAATTTCAGAATGGCCCTCTTAAGGGCAAAATGGAGGAATTCGAGGTCACTTTTCAGACAGGTAATACCATCAGCGTTATCATCCCTTCTGATCGTAAGGATCTCCTTCAAAGCCTCGAGCCAGGCCTCCGGCTCAAAGACATGCAGTGCTATTCCCTTATTGCTGTATTTAATGGCAGCGGCGTCGTTTCCAACAAGTCGGTGATTAGTTCTGGACCAAAAAGAGGGCACTACACACTGGATATTACAATAGATGGGGGATGATTATTGCTATTAGGAAGAATATTTGATGTGGATTGGTGATTGCTTTTGCAAGCGCATAAGGAAAAAGGAATCTCACTCTCGAAGGACATTTTATTAGAGGACTTGAGCTAAGATTTATGGCTGTTTTCAACGCAAAAGATAGGATCATTGAGTGCAAGCTTGTCTATTATGGTCCCGGGCGAGGCGGAAAGACCACCAATTTGGAATACATTTTCAAGGCAGGGCAAAAATACACCAAGAGCGATATGGTCTCCATCAATACCAAGGGCGACCGAACTCTTTTCTTTGACTTTCTTCCCATAGGATTGGGCAAGATAAGGGGTTGCGATGTGAAGGTTCAGCTTTACACCGTCCCCGGGCAGCAGAAGTATAGTTCCACGAGGAGACTGGTTCTCAAGAATGTGGACGGTGTGGTTTTTGTTGCCGATTCCCTTGAGATTCGCAGAAAAGCAAACGTCCTGTCCCTCAAGGATTTACAACAAAACCTCGCAGCCCAGAATATGGACATCTTCAAGATTCCTCTGACAATGCAGTATAACAAGCGAGACCTTGCAGAAAAGGGGATCCCTATCCTGCCCGTAGATACCATGGAAGAAGACCTCAATAGTAAACTGAATGCCCCCTCTTTCGAGGCGAGCGCCATAAGGGGACAGGGTGTGGGGGAAACCTTGAAGAAATCTCTGGTGCTCACGTTGCGCCATCTCCAGAAAGAACTAAAATGGACGTAATATAAAGTCTAATAATCTAATATGCCTGAAAGAACCACACTTACGGGAAACTTGGCTTTTATCGCCCTGGCGGATGTCTTCCAGATTCTTGGCGGAAACAACAGTACCGGCGTACTGCGTATAAAGAGTCAGTACACGCCCAACCCTGGACTCATCTACTTTGTGAACGGGGATCCCGTAAATGCCTCGACTGGATCCCTGCATGGCATAGAGGCCATTCATACACTTTTCGGTTGGACTGAGGGAAATTTCGAATTTGATGAACAGGAGATCAACATTGGACATGTGGTGAAACAAGGCCGAATGGAGATTGTCCTGGATGCCTTGCGAATGCTTGACGACGGGGTGATCAAGAAAGTAGGTCCCCCTTCCTTTGATGATTCCATGGCTCTGGAAACGGGTAAAGGGGGAGATAAAAGCGGTCATAAGGTGGTTACAGGGCCATCCCTGGATTACTCCCATATCCTCGAAGAAGAAGATTACCGTGACGGTGAAAGATTGATTAAGGAAGGAGGACACGGCAAGTGGATATGGGTCATATTGGAAGGGACGGTGAATATAAGTAGAGAAACGCCCTCGGGGCCCCTAACCGTGAACAGATTGGGACAGGGATGCTTTATAGGAACTGTCACCTCTTTATCATTTCTGGAATATGCCCGGAGTGCAAGCGTGATTGCGGAAGGAAACGTACGCCTCGGTTTGATAGATACGGAACGTCTTTCAAGGGAGTATACATCTCTATCGCCAGAGTTCAGGGCACTGCTTATCAGTGTGGATGGCAGGCTTAGACAAGTCACAGATCGGGTTGTGGAGTTTTACCTAAATCAGAACAGGGGCAAGGAATTGACCAAAGGCAAAAAGGTCATCATGAAAAGTGGGTCCTCCAAAAAACAAGCCTTCATCATAAGTGGAGGAGAAGCGTGTGTGGTAGGGAAGAGTAAGAAGGGCCATTTGCCCTTACTAACACTGAAGAAAGATGATGTCTTTGGGAATTTTCCCTTCTTGCAGATGGGTCACGAAACTCGCTCTGCTTCTGTGATGGCCACCGAAGATCTAAAAGTGAGCAAGCTTGATGTGGACGACATACAAAAAGAATATGAAAATCTTTCGGGAACGTTCAGAAACTTGATTTTCAATGCGAGCACCTGTGTCTTTTCAACCACTAAAAGGGCTTACCGCCGCCACGAAAAAACTTAGTTTCCAACGTGGGTCACTTTCAGGCCCCGTTCCTCAATCCCCGTCCCTACATTCCAAATAAGATATGGGCCATGTTTAGAAGCACGTGACTGGGCCGCAGAAGTCCTGCAAACAGCGTCTCAGGTTTCCCAAATTCGTCGTGTAATTTCGCTTTGAGGACTGAAATGATGATGCCTTTATGGTGGTGGATCAGGGGTTTGTCCTTGACTCGAATCACGTTGTCATCTATGAAAATCGAGTCGTGCCCGACACTTTCTTGTGACCCCTTGCTTTGGGGCGGTTAGAAGCGGGGGCCAACAGGCTTGTGGGGCTGCATCATTCTAAGCGGAAGGGGGGAATAGTATTGCTTACAAAAGATGAAATCAAAGAGGCCCTGATCCGATGGAACAGGGCCTGGGACGAACATGACCTGGATGGGGTCATGGCCCTTTTTCATGAGGATATCCTCTTTGAAAACTTTACAGGGGGGAAGGCACAGGGAAAGGAAAACCTCCGTCAGGCATGGGCCCCTTGGTTTGCAAATCATGGTGGTTTTCGATTCATAGAGGAAGAGACCTTTATCGACGTAGATGAACAGAAAGTTCTCTATCGATGGGAGCTCCATTGGCCCTCATTTGAAAAAGGCTACGAGGGGAAGGCTGAAGTGCGACGAGGAGTAGATGTGATCCATTTCCGAGATGGGAAGATCATAAATAAGCTCACCTATTCCAAGACTTCCTTGGAAATCGAAGGAGAGAGAGTTCCCCTTTCTCCAGTAAAATAGAATAAAGGGTAGAGCACTGATGCGCGTTTTGTTCTGGTTACGGATATTTCCTGAATCTTCAAATAGACGCCCCAGGGCATCCGCTAGCCAGGATATATAAAGAACTGTAGAAAGAAAGCATAAGATGAGGCCCATAAAACACGTCCTTGTCTCCATCATCATGGTGGGTTCGATGATCTTCACCATTGCCTGCACGACTTTTAGTTCGCGTGAGACTCCCATCGTGAGAGTCGTCCGGGAATATGCGCCTGTGGTAGTCAATATCAGAACCGAGAAGTTCGTTAATCTAAAAGAATCTCAGGAGTGGGGAACGTATGGCGAGGAATTAGACAACTTTTCCCAAGAATACTTCGGGGAGTCCCATTCTGAAGACGCTCTCATATACAAAAGCATAGGATCAGGTGTTATTTTAGATAATAATGGCCTTATTGTGACAAACGCACATGTGATTCAGAAGGCTGAGGATATTTATGTGGTGCTAAATGATGGCACCATATTACAAGCAGAAGTTATAGGTATGAACCAGATTGACGATTTGGCCATAATCAAGGCAGAGATTCCTTATGCGGTCAGAGAGATAAAATTCGCAAATATTAAGGACCTGATGATTGGGGAGACTGTCATAGCCATAGGAAACCCGTTCGGACTGGAGAACTCCGTCACTGTTGGCGTTTTAAGCGGAAAGGATAGAGCATTTTCAAGTGCGCGCTGTGCCTATGTTTGTTCAGGCCTACTCCAGATTGATGCCCCCATCAATCCCGGCAATAGCGGGGGCGCTCTATTAAACCTTGACGGAGAACTCATCGGCGTAAATCTGGCAGTCGTTCAGAGTGCTGAGAGTATAGGTTTCGCCATCCCCGTGGACAAAATACTGAATCTGCTGAAGATATATAAGTGAAGAATCCGGGCCTTGAGGACCATGCCTTGATTTGCCTCTCAGAGGGGCTTCTTTACGCTATCGCCTGTAAAGTGCCTAAAGTGTCCTAAAGTGCCTAAAGTGAATGAGATTTTTGTCAGTTTAATAATAGACCTCGCCATAGGCGAGTTCCTCAACTTTAGCCCCGCCTGCCACAGTCGTTTCCCAGTAACCCGATCCGTCTGACAAGTCCTGTTTGCCTAACTCGACCGAACTACTATGCGTGTCGAGGCGTTGGCGGGCAGGTCACTTTAGTTCACTTTCAACTTTAGATCACTTGAAAACCCGTTCTATCGGCTAAAGCCTAGATGAGCACCTCTGACCCAGCTTAGAAGACCAGGTTTTGCAAAGTATAAGCTATTTTCGGCTCCTGTAGAATTTCACCAACCCGAGCACATCTTTTGCTACAAAACGACCTATGGGGCCAGAACTGTAACATGCAACCTCTATAGTCTTGTCAGGGCGGATGAGAAAATTTGCCGCATGAAGATATTTCTTCTCCTTCTCATAATAGGTCCCTGTAATCTCTGAGACCTTCTCGGGATTCAACCCATAACCGACGGGAAAGCTTACTTTCAGCTTTTCAGCGGTCTCCTTAGCCTTTTCCATGGGATCCACCGAACCAGCAATCACCGTGATCTCTTCCGCTTCAAACTCCTTGATAGCCGCTTGAAACTCAGCCAACTGCTGACTGCAAAAAGGTCACCAGTAACCCCTATACAAGATAAAAACAGCATACCCTTTTCCGAAATCTCTTGGAAGCGTGAGGTTGTCACCCGAAATTGTTTTCATTTCCAATTCAGGAAATTGGTCGTTAGCATCCAAAAACACGTCACCTACTTTAGCCATCTTTAGCTCCTTTCTTTACACGTGAAATCTGATCTACACCTTCGCAACTCCAAGCTAGCAACAATGGGATACGCAAGCAAATAAGGTCAAACCCGTATTTCTCACTCCCCTTCAGAACAGGGAGTTTCACTTCCATCTCGGCAAGATGATATAGACCGATTTGTGGTTGTTTGCAAGTAACGGCTATGGTATGCAAGTCCTATAAAGAAACTGTCGAAAAACCCGTTTCTGGGAGGCTGATGGAAAATGTCCATATGCAAGGCTTCCGAAACCGGGGACCCGCCCGCAGGGTGGGGAGTCCAAGCGAAGCGCGGACAAATCCCGAGGAATTTAACAGGGCGGCGGATGAGGGCAACGCAGCAGATGGGCGTTTTCCCACAGGCTCAAGGGAGGTTTTACACAAATGCTTTACGGAGGCATGAATTTCCCCATCAAGCCGGTCTTAGAGGAAGTTGAGGCCATCGCGAAATTGGGATTTGACTATCTGGAATTGGCCATGGACCCTCCTCAGGCCCACTACAAGATTCTCAGCGAGCAGATAGATGCGATACGGAGTGCCTTAGAGCGACACCATATGGGGCTGGTTTGCCATCTCCCCACCTTCGTCTCCACAGCCGATCTGACCGATAGCCTAAGAGAAACATCTCTGAATGAAGTATTGGAATCTCTTCAAGTCGCGGCCCAGCTTCAAACCCTAAAGGTGGTTTTACACCCAAGCTATATAAGTGGCCTCAGCCTCTTAGTCATGGATCAGGCGAGAGATCGTGCCTGGAGGAGTCTTGAAGCCACTGTGGAAAAAGCCGATCAACTGGGCCTCTCCCTTTGTCTCGAGAACATGTTTCCTGCGGCAAATTCCCTCGGCGAGCCTGAGCACTTTGTCCCGGTCTTTGAGAGCTTTCCCTCGCTCAAAATGACCCTCGACACAGGGCACGCCCATATGCAAAGCAAAGGAAGCAAGCGGGCCCTTCAATTCATTGAGAGGTTTGGCAGCCGAATCGAACACATCCACGCAAACGACAACTTCGGCAAAGAGGACAATCACCTCCCCATTGGGGCAGGTACAGTCGATTTCCCTGGAATTACCAAGGCCCTTAAGAAAATCGGTTATGATGGGACCATAACACTTGAAGTTTTTTCACGAGACAGAGACTATCTGAAAATAAGTCGAGAAAAGTTGGCGGCCATGTTCGCCGCTCCATGAGGGCAGACGCGTTCCCTTTTTGATTTGTCATTCAGATGGAGGTCGGTATGTCCGAGATGTTTGAAGCCACTGAAATCAACGGCATGAAACTGGCAAATAGGTTTGTACGCTCAGCCACTTGGGAAGGCATGGCCGAGGATGACGGCTCATGCTCCTCAAAGCTGGTGGATTTGATGAGCCAGCTTGCTAAAGGAGACGTGGGTTTGATCATTACCGGCCATGCCTATGTACGACAGGATGGGCAAGCCGGGCCTTGGCAGTTGGGGATTTACAGTGATGCATTAATCCAAGGCCTTCGTGAGATGACACAGGCTGTGCATGACCACGGGGGCAAAATTGTTCTACAAGCGGCCCATGCCGGCTTTTTCGCCAACGCCAAATTGACGGGGCAGACACCTTTGGCCCCCTCTCATGTGGAAGGCATGGCAAAATCCCCCCGAAAAGAGATGACCGTGGAAGATATTCAAGAGATCGTGGCGGCCTTCGGTGAGGCCGCCTCACGCGCAAGGGAGGCAGGATTCGATGGGGTCCAAATCCATTCGGCCCATGGATATCTTCTGAGTCAATTCCTCTCCCCCGCCTTCAACAAGCGCACAGATGAATACGGGGGACCTGTGGAGAATCGTGCAAAACTCCTTTTAGAGGTGCTCCGACGCGTGAGAGACGACGTGGGAGCTGATTTTCCGGTCCTGGTCAAAATGAACTCTCAGGATTACCTGGATGGTGGACTCACTTTGGAAGATTCCCTAAAGGTGGGGTCTATGCTCCAGGAAGGAGGCATTGATGCCATCGAGTTGAGCGGTGGGACCCTTGTCTCGGGGAAGCTGAACCCCTCCAGGAGGGGGATCAAATCTGAAGAAAAAGAGGCCTATTTCAGGGAGTCGGCAAAGGCCTTTAAAGAGGCTTTTGAAGTCCCCATCATCATGGTAGGAGGAAATCGTTCTTTGCAACTGGCTGAACGCCTCGTGGCACAAGGATACACTGATTACGTCTCCATGAGCCGGCCTTTCATCCGAGAGCCTGATCTTATAAAGCGCTGGGCCTCTGGTGACCTCCGCAAGGCCGCATGCATCTCTGACAGCCAGTGCTTCGGTCCAGGGATGGCTGGTGAGGGTATCTACTGCGTCGTCGAGCAAAAACTAAGAAAGAAATCGTAGGAAACGCATGCTCCCCTTTCCAAGCATCAGTCCGACCCTATTCAAGATCGGGCCAATTCAGATTCGCTGGTATGGCCTCATGTACTTGTTCGGCTTCCTGGCTTCTTATTTTCTTATCCGCATTCAGCCTCGGGCCCGCCGTCTCGGACTTCAGGGGGCATTGCTCCAGGACCTCATTCTCTTCCTGGCCCTTGGCCTCATCGTGGGCGCGCGCATCGGGTATGTCTTTTTCTATCAGTTCTCCAATTTGGGTGAATACCTGAGAAACCCCCTGGAAATCATCGCCATCTGGCACGGGGGTATGTCTTTTCATGGCGGCCTGATCGGCGCTATTGCAGCGGGCATCCTCTTCTGCCGCTGGCGGAAGTTGCCCGTCTGGCAGGTGGCTGACACGGTCATCGTAACCGCCCCCGTAGGCCTTCTACTGGGAAGGCTTGGCAATTTCATCAATGGTGAACTCTACGGCCGTCCCAGTTCTGTGCCCTGGGCCATGGTTTTTCCCGGGGGTGGTCCCCTACCCCGGCATCCCTCCCAACTCTATGAGGCCGCCCTTGAGGGCCTTTTACTGTTTCTTATCCTCTGGGTGCTCAAAGACCTTCGATTCCGCCCGGGTGCCATGGTTTGCCTGTTTCTCGGCGGCTATGGTATACTGAGATTCTTGGTGGAATTCTTCCGAGAACCCGATCCCCAGATTGGGCTTTTCTGGGGCCTGCTTTCCATGGGTCAGCTGCTTTGCGTTGCCATGATTCTTACAGCATTCATCCTCTGGGCCTTTCTGCCTCGGCATTTCTCTAAACCTCTATGAGCTTACCTCCCTCAGGAAGGTCACTCTCCTTGTACCCAAAGTCCTTCAACATCCTCCGGGTGGCCTTCATATTCGGCTTCCAGCCCATCCTTTCACCGCGAAACTTGGTCGCCACCTGATAATCAACCACGGGTGAGAGCACGCCCATGGCGAAAAAATTTGCCTGATGGCTCGGAGCACCTCCAGGACCCTTTTTGCTCGCCCAGAGCCCATCTATGAGGCAGAGTTGCTGACGGGGATAGAGGACCTTGCCTGTTCGTTTCTCCATGGGGCCTAGAAT
>Ga0111161_1006_pt1 | contig 23165 bp, 18 predicted proteins | sample DeeMarSeWOR28_12_FD_80264 | JGI IMG/M metagenome (GOLD analysis project Ga0111161, IMG submission 80264) | Nitrospira bacterium SG8_3
AAGAGACCAAAATCCATTCCCAACTGTATGTCATTTCCCAACCATTGCGTGATGAGGCGGTGGTAGGCAATCTCAATGTTGTAACCCCACTCTTTGAAGTCTCCAAATGGCCCTGAACCGGGACCAGAAAGCGTGTGCTCTAGCTCTCCAAGGTTTTGCCAGTAAACGGCGCCCCCAAGAATGCTGAAATAGTTCTTCTTTCTCGGTAAAGGCGTTTCCTGTGTATCTGTCTCTTGTTCATTGGTAGGTTCTCCTTGTGAATCGTTACCATCCTTTGCCAGCGCAAAAACATAGGGTGTACTCAAGGGTGTGTGTTGTGAACGATAGGCGTCTAGCCCAGAATCAGCCTTAGGCCCTGTTTCTGCGGCACTTTGTGCAGGGGAAAAAGATGGTAAGCAGAGAAGAACAACACAGGCAAATATTATGCAGCACCCTAATCTGTTTTCACGAAAAGCCATGAATCTCAACCTAGAGCAAATTTACCACATGTCGCTTAAAAAAAGCAAAGCCCCTAACTTCTTTAAAACGCAAAATACATTCCAAGAATGATTCAATCGCTTACGCCACAACATCACGCCTTAGGAGAATAAACAGAAGAGCTCTTAAGCCTGGGGTTATAAGCACGTAATTTGGTAGGGATATGTCATTATGGCAAAAAGATTTTGAACAGTAGAAAATGCTCGGATCTGGATCGATTCAGGAGGGGCTGGAATTCCATGAAGGTGCAACATAAGCTACGACGAAGTGTGTGCCAGGTCTCAAGAATCAAGGAAAAATTTCAAATGGGGAGACCTGACAGCGAATGAATTTATGTTCGAGCCTTCCTAAAAAGCTTGAAACTCTTTAGAATCTGTTCAAAGGTTTCAAGATCCTTTTTAAAATAATGTCTAAGGGCAGCATTATAGCGAATGGTATAAAACTGCTCCTCATGCAAAAAACCATAATATATACTTTTGAGTTTAAGTCCGTCAGAGTTTCTATAAGTGAAGACGGCCCTGAAGCCGGGTATCCCACTTATCATCACCGGAACATTTTCAATAATCTCGAGATTGAGAACTGCCTGATCAGAGCCTATATCATCCAGGATCACTTCTGATATTTCCTCTGGGAGCATGCCCTTTTTGATTTTCTTTTTGGTGTTTTCAAATGGTTTCTCAACGTTCCTTCTATTAATTAGGATATATTGTAGGTATAAACCGTCCTTGGATATGAGCAGGTCTTGAGTGAGTGCATATTCAGATATGTTAAACGCCTTCCATTTGTCAGGGAGTTCAACAGAAAAGTTGCGAAAGTTATCTTTGTACAACCCTCCAACTGCTTTCGAGGAATTGACCATCGTATAAGGATAAGCTCTATGGGTAAGTACCTTATGTTCTAGCCTAGGGCCTCTTTTCTTTGATTTCCTCAGCATCAGGGTGCGTACCGCCCTTACTGAACAAAGATCCTGCCCTTTCGTGGAGTTGTCTGACAATCTCTCCCCAATGCTTCCCTTGGAAAAGTTTATCACCAGGTTTTTAGTCGAACTCTGGTCAAGCCCCTCGGAAAAATCTGAACTCCAAAACTCCTTCTGTTTGCTATCAAAAAGAGGGTCAATGTGTAATCCTTTGGCATTCACTTTTCCCTTGAGGAGTGATGCCAGCTCTTCCACAGTGGGGATACGCCAATTGTAATAGCTGCCGAATCCTTGTTTATTAAGCTGCTGGACGTATTGTTCGGCCTCATTCCATGAGAGAGCCGATAAAGCACCCCCTTTCTGCCACATGAGCTCTGTCGTCGTATCGGTGACTGTACCATCTCTGTTATCAATGAAGTCATTCGGAAAGTTCCCTTTATCGTTCCTATTTTTGACAAAGAAGTTGTATTTTTGAATCATCGCTTCGACATCAGAAATTGACGTTTCCTTTCGAATTCTTCGCAGGGTTACTTTGCGTATTTCTGCCCTTTTTACACCTCCGGATGCGTAAACGGGATGTTCCTCGTTCGCCCCCTTGGCCTGTGGGACACTCACTTTCAGAGCAGTCTTTCCAAACCTCAAACCTGGAAGGTCTTTGAGGGCATGCGTTACAAATGCTGCTGAACTCCCTGGATCTACAAAGTCATATTTACCTTCACCAGCTACTGAGGAGTGCCAAAGAATAACACCGGAGGACTCGATAATAGCTACCTTGAGCACTACATATGCAGGAGTCGCTAGCGCAAACAGCAAGGAAACAGCCAAAGGGGCGCCCACAACAATGAAAGTCGCAGCAGCCATAGTGGCAGTGGCTGCCCTCCTGCCACCTGTTGGTATCTCTTCGGTACCACAAAAAAGGAGGAGAGAGTCGAGTCCAGTTTTTTCCAAAATAGGCTGAATGGAACCCACAGAGTAATCAAAATTCTTCTGCTTCTCTGGCAAAAAGGCAGGCCCAGCAAGTCCGTGCAATTGAATGCTCTGGCTCACTGCCCTGAAAAGAGCTAGAATATCTTCCATTTCTTCTTCAATGTCTTTAGTTATGACAATAGGCTTGACAAAAGAGGGGTTTTCTTCAAAGAATTTTCTGAGGGCGTGCAGTGCATTTTCTTCCCCCACCCGAGACAAGTCATCCCTTTGCAATCGCGTCCCATCGGCCTTAAGTTCAAAGATTTGAATATAAGGCTGAACAAGGCCGATAGAGTGCACTTTTTGGATTCGCGTTTCGAATTCTGCATGTTTTCTTGGTGGTGGAGTAACACAAGAACACAAAACAAAGGAAAAAACGGTGAGTGAGATGAGATATTTTTCCTTCATAAAGTCCAATATCCCCCCTCTCTGTGCATGGAGAACGACTATCTTATCCTAAATCTCCTGCTGAAACCTGCAATACCTATTGCAACAAAACCTAAGGTGGAAGTCAGAGTCGTTCTTCATTCTGTTTGGCGATGAGATCACCAAGGATAATCAATTAACTCTAGCGGTTTTCGCGCGTTCATCAGGTACGTGGCTAACTTGCCTGGTAGATGCTAGTTAATACGCTATTGCCAAAAAAGCTGCCCGGAATTGAAGTCGGGCGTGCCATCACCATCTTCATCGCAATCCACCTCATACCAAAAGTCCGGTGGGGGAGGATATGCAGTTAAAGTAGCCGTTGCAATAAGGCCGGTCCCTGTATCGCCTTCAACGATGAGAAGGCCTTCAGAGGGCCACTCGTCACCGTCATAAATGCGAAAGGCTTGCATGGGATCAGTATAGATGTCCACGTAGCCATAAGCCGGATCATAGAATCTACCAGAGAAGTGAACGTCCACATAGCCGGGGCCTTCTGCCAAGCTCAGGTTGAAGTTGTTTATCCAAAAGACTGACCCTGTTGCGTTTTCCCTTAACAGCATATCGATGGTTGCAGTGTATGGTGAGGTCTGGAAGTCGTAAGCGACGATGCCGCTTACTGCGAAGGAATCGCTCCCTGATGAGAAGCCAAGATAATTAAAATTGAAGGAAAATCTTAAGATCACCGGGGGAGATGCGGAGATATCAAGCAGTCCAGAGAAGTCTGCTCGGCCAGAGCCCGTGACGCCATCTTCACAACAGCTGCTGAAGGTCATTGTGCCATTGAACTCTCCTGTTATATCATTAATCCTTATGTCATAAGTGGCACTTCCCCCGCAGGCGCAAGCAAAAGTTTCTCTGGAAGTGATGAGTCCCCTGTATGAAACACCAGCGGCCACAGAGGTCATATCCATATGGCCAATGGAATCCTCTAAAACCTGAATCACCTTCCAGCTTCGAGGTCGGCCGATATATCCTAATTCAATAACTGCTCTAGAGTCCATCGCCATGCCGATTTGGCCACCCAAGTAAGCTCCCGTGGCAAGCTCCTGGGCATTATTGCGATCCACCACGGCCATAGTCAAGGGTCCTCTGTAGACGATAGGGGGTGGAGGAGCTCCGCCACCACCGCCACCAGTAGCAAGGATTGTCATCAGTCCAAAAGCAATAACGCTTGCACCCGAGAGGCAGCGCAACTTCTTGCAAGGTCCATTGCCTGATATATTCATAACATTACCCTCCTTTTTCCTTATTTGTAATCATCAATAATAAATAGGCCGTTACCGTGCCCAAGGCGATAGCAGCCAGATCAAAGAAGTCAAATGTTCCCAGCAGAAAGTAATTCTGTGTGTTTTCCAAAAAAGGAATCCCTGAGAACCATTCGGGTGTTATTCTTAAAGACCATGCATGAAATGCTTGGCCGACTTCGAAAGCACAATCGAGAAAACACCAACCGAGGCAGACAATAATGTAGTCTCTCTTTTTATCGGATACGAGCGCACCGGTTATTAATATGAATGAGAATACATGGAGATATGCCGGCAGAGTGTTGCCAAGAGAACCGAAAATTCTTGGTGTGTCTCCATGGAAACTTACATTAACTAGATTATTGATGAAATATGTATAATTCGGAGGACGATCCACTAGGTACAGTAGACCCCCAACGAGTAGTGCAAGTGCTCCAATGAGAAATTGGATTTTGTTTATGCGTAACATCTCGCAGAAACTGGCTTGAAAAGACTAAAAACCCAAATTAGTGATCCTACCAATTATGGAACATTAAGCGATACCTTTGAGCATTTCATAAGTGTAGAGGGATATTGAGTTATTTAAACGGAAGCATTAATGGTATTGATTGCCGACGTCATGTAAGATATAAGAAAATACGAAAAAGATAGGGGTATTCCCCTGGTGTATCTTTCGGAGCTTCCTCCTGGGAGATGTGTCATACGTCTTTCCCACTTGATGTTCTCATGCCCGATGTTGTAACTAGCTGATTTGGCTTTTGATTCTCATCTCAACCTGATTTTGAGCCTCGGCATCTACTCCTCCCCATTATCGACCCTATTAAAACGACTTGGATGCTGATCACCGTTCGCACCGTGAAACTTTTTGATTTTTCAGGGAAATCATAATTTGAAGGGTATAAAGCAATAGACCGCACGGAGCAGAAGCCATGTCAGAAAAGGGCAAAAAATTGATAAGAATTGATTTGGATCAATTCAAAATGCATATCAAGATCAACGACGATGTGGAGTTGAGCCTCCATTTCGACTCACCCTCCCGAAGGTTTTACCTTTCAGTGATGGCTTTTGTTATTCATGAAATGCAGAAGCTGGGGAGAATTACGTCCATACCCCTCGAAGAACACTATGAGCTGCTTGCATTACTCAATGAGACGGTTGGAGGTTCGGCAGGGTCATCGGAGAAAGAGAATCTCATCCCCAGGGTTTACAAGAAATGGAAAAGCGCCCTCCCTGACCTGGAGAATGCCCCTCTCTTTCGGGTGCTGGGGAAGACAAAGGAATATGGTGATGTCATTGGAAGGACCTATAGCTTTAGCGAAGAAGAGAAAGACCGGTGGGCCAATCTCTTTGAGTATAAAGGGAGCGGAGAAAACGTCAGGCTGCGGTTTTCATTAGATAGGCTGGGAGCCAGCTTGGACGACGTGGTCATAACCTTTAAGGAAGATCTAAAACAGGCAGACAGAAGTGTCTGGGACACATTTTTGGATACCCTTGAAAAGGAGCGGATAGAACAACAGGCACAGGTGGAAGTCTTAGCAGAGCCGAGAAGACCTCTCATCAGGCGAAGGAAATGGATAGCTCTTGCAGTGGCCGTGGCGTTGATTTTGGTGGTCGGAGCTCTGGCCATCTGGAACTTCCATTGGCGTCCTCCGCCCATGGAACCCGCTTCTCTGGAAAAGATGGCCTTCCCTTTACCGGATAAGCCATCCATTGCTGTGCTTCCCTTTGTCAACATGAGTGAAGATCCTAACCAAGAGTATTTCGCTGACGGCTTGACTGAAGAGATCATCACTGCGCTCTCCATGTGGGAACAGCTTTTTGTAATTGCCCGCAACTCTACCTTCACTTACAAGGGAAGAGCGGTAAAGTTACAACAAATTGCAGAAGAACTCGGCGTGCGTTATGTGATGGAGGGCAGTGTTCGCAAGGCTGGAGAGCGTTTGCGAATCACGGTCCAATTGAATGATGCCTTGACGGGAAATCATATTTGGGCAGAGCGCTACGACCGGGAATTGAAGGACATATTCGCCGTTCAAGATGAAATAACGGTCAGTATCTTGTCGGCCGTGAAAGTGAGGTTCTCGGAGGGGGAGGGGGCCCGCCTTCGCAGGAAAGCTACGCATAACCTCGGTGCATATCTAAAGTATTTAGAAGCTCACAAGATTTTCCTGGAAGGGTCTCCAGAGAATTACAGTGTCGCTCGGGGGTTGGCAAAGGAAGCGATGGACCTGGACCCCGAGTTTCCGGCACCAGTCCGAATGCTTGGCTGGTCTCATTTGTATGAGGGTTTGACCGGTAAGAGCAAGTCCCCCCGCGAGTCCATGAGACTAGCCTATGAATTAGCGCAAAAGGCGGTCGCCATGGATGATTCCGTCGCTCTGAATCATGGCTTATTGGGAATTGTGTGCCTTTTTAGGAAGGAACACGAGAGAGCCGTTGCCGTGTTGCAGCGCGCTTTAGAGCTCGATCCTAATTCTGCGCGGGCTCATTTTTATTTGGGCTGGGCTTTGATTTGGGAGGAGAAGCCGCAAGAAGCAATTCTATTGGTGAGGAAGGCGATGCGTCTCAGTCCCTTGGATAGGAAATTTCAGAGTATGTGTCTATATCGCTTAGCCCGAGCTTATTCCGTTATGGGGCAGTATGAGGAGGCGATCCCAGAATTTGAGAAAGCGCTCCAGATCAGACCGAACCATTTTTATACACTTTTGTATCTGACAGCTGCCTACATTTTTGCAGGGCGTGAGGCAGACGCCCGCGCTACCGCTAAAGAAGTCTTGAGAATTCACCCCAAATTCTCACTTGAGACGCTTGAAAAAAAACTTCCGTATAAAGACCAGGCCCTCAAAAAGCGTGAATTTGACGCATTCCGTAAGGCGGGCTTGAAGTGATGTGACCCTAAGCGAGTTGGGCCACTGCTTTGCCAATTCGGTCGATGGCCTTTTCCAGGTTTTCCACACTCGTGGCAAAGCACATGCGCAAATGCTTTTCCGCATGGGAACCAAATGCAGAACCGGGAAGGGGCCTCTTATGCATTTCCAGATATCAGCCAGGTACCGATGGATGCAGAGGCGTTTGCTGATTATTTTTTGGGGCAGGTGGGTATGGCAGCACTTCCCGCCCCTGCTGTAAAATGTGAACCCTGTTTCAGCAGGATAAATCCTGTTTTCGTTTAAGATAGCACATCACCCATACGATCCGCCAGCATCTCGCACCAAGCGACCAGATACTCATCTGCGCCAAAGGGGGCAATGAACTGTAAGCCAAGGGGCAGCCCGTTCTCAGCCCGTCCAGCCGGCAGCGTGATGACTGGCATACCCGCGTGGGTCCAGGGCAAGTTCATGTTGGGATCTCCGGTAGCATGGATGCCTTCCGGTGCGGGACCGCAGGCAGAGGGGCACACCCAAAGATCAATGCCTTCCCGGGCCATCTGCTCCTCCAACTCGGCACGCAATTGGGTACAGTTGGCTCGCGCAGTGATCAGTTCCTCCTCACTCACTTTCTTCCCAATCTCGATAATCTCGGCCGTGCGTGGGCGGTAAAGGACCGCGTGCTTCGAGTAAGCTTCCTTGTGTTCTTTGGCGAACTCGGCGAAGACCATCTGTCTGTGCAGATGATTGAGTTCGTTGATGTGGGATAACGTTGGCAGCCTCTTGATAGAGCATCCCAGACTTTCCAGTTTAGACAAATGGTGCTCAAAGGCCTTTAACCCTTGCGGTTCAGCCTGTTCCAGATAAGGGCCTTCAGGAACTCCCAAGGTCGGCAATGTTCCCAGTGCAGGAAGTTGTCGCCAGGCCTGACAGAGAACTGGGGCAGCCAATACCATGCCGGCCATATCCTGGGTAAAAAAGCCCACCTGATCCACGGTGCGGGAGAAGTAGACCAGGCCTTTTGTGGGAATGCGATTCAATGTTGGCTTGTAGCCGACGACGCCGCAGAACGCGGCTGGCCGAATCACTGACCCTATGGTTTGGCTGCCGAGGGCCAGTTGGCAAAACCCTGCAGCAACGCCGGCGGCTGAACCACTGCTCGACCCACCAGGGGTATGCTCCAGGTTGTGGGGATTGCGCGTCGGGCCTGGCTCAAAATATGCAAACTCGGTGGTCACTGATTTGCCGAGGATTAATGCACCGGCATCACGCAGCCAACGGACACAAGTCGCCTGAGGACCCGCAAAGAGTTCAGGAGGCACCTCAGAGCCTGCCCGCGTAACAAATCCAGGGACATGAAAGATATCTTTGACCGCGATCACGGCGCCGTACAGTGGCGGCTTCTCATCAGGGTTTGTAAAGCGCTCCTGGAGCTCCTTCGCCTCTGTGCGCAAGCGCCTGCGCCGGTCAGGTTCAGGCAGTATCGCTTCGACCTGAGTATCGAATTTCTCAATCCGATCGCACATCTCATCCACGTAAGAGATGAGGGCCACCTGCCCACCACGTAAAGACTCTACAGTCGCGGCTAATGGAGCGGGATTTGTAAGCATGATTCCGAACCTCGCAGTTTTTTGTGAGAAGAAAGAAAGTTCAAATGTTCGCTTTTTGTTGCGAGACCTATGCCTCAAAACAAGAAGGCAGTCAAGAAAAACCCGACTGCCCTCGAAAAAGCTGATTATTGATGAGCAAAGGTTTGCCCACTTGTCAGCAGGCTAATGACCCTGTGATTTAATAGAGGTACCTCCATTATTTGCCTCGGCGTTAAATAAGGGACCCCTGTAATACAGAGTGATGCAAATTTTGTGTCCTACCCCTTCTTATCAAATCCTTTCTGCCGCCTCTTGATAACAATCAGGACTGCCAGTACGACAAGCCCCCAGCCCATCAAAGCAACCGCCAAGTGGGAAAATATCGCAGACAATTGTTCTTGGTTTATCGCGATCAGATAGGAGCGTTCAGCAATAATACCATCGTAGCTTTTTCCACAACCCCGGAAGCTCACGGAAAAGAAGCCCAAAAGGGCTGGTAGTAGCAGCCAAGGGAAAAAAAGGTTCCTTAGTGTTAAAGCGAAGGCTTTTATGGGATGAGTTTGAATTATGGCCAGAAAGCTGCGACGTAACCACAACCAGATAACAAAACTCAGCCCAACTGCCAGAAAAGCGATACCAAAGTAAGAAACAATAAGATACTGCTCGTTACTCATCTCTGCGCCTCAACGCGGCCAACAAAATTGTAATTTGAACAATAAAGACTAAGAGAACGACACAAATGAAGCCGAATGCGTCAGAAAGGCCGTCGGCAACCTTCCATACATACTCCATGAAGCGAGCGTCTTCTTTGAGAGCAAAGGATTGTTCCATGAGCTCAGAGGCTGCTGCAAGGACGAGTCCAACGAAAAGAAGTCGCGCATAGAAGGTTGTTCCCGCAGGTAACTTGACTAGCTCGTCTAGGAGAGCTCGCAGGGATTTATGGATCAAGGCGTATAGTATTAACGCAATCCCAAATCCGATAATGAGAAGGACAACAAATCCGAGATCATCAGCAGTCATGTTTTCTCCTTTCTTTGCTTTGGCGCGTCACTTCTCGCGCGCCGGAATGAAACAACCTTGCGAGCATCGGAGACCATTGTGCGGAAGAGGAAGAAAAGGCCAACAGATGCTGCCAGATACAGTGTTGTGAATCGCCACAACAAGTTGTAGTAGGGGGCAAATCCGACTGGTACAACGTCAGACATGAATGAAAGAGAGACTCCCTCAGCCAGTCCTGAACCTCCTGGAGTGGGGGCGAAAAAGACAAAAAGTATGAGGGCCATCTGAATCTCCATGACCTCTCCCAGGGTAGATGTCTGGATTCCGAGAAAACGAAGGCACAGGAAGGCCATGAGGCATCGTGACAGGAGAAAGCTGAGGCTCAACAGGCACACGATCACAAAAGAGCCCTTGCCCAGGCGGACAAACCTGCGCACATTGTCCTGATAGGTGTGGGTCATGTGAACCAGCTTGGCTGCCACAGGGCCCATACTGGATTGTGTGGATTCGGCCTGAGCCTCTGGGGGCGAGCTGAAAACGGCGAGTGGATGGTTTTTCCCCCGTATCTCCCAGTAAGCCTGATAAATCCACAATATCACGACCCGAAACAGACCGGGCCAGACCGCTGCGAGAATCACAAAAGCGGCTATAAAGGTAAAACCCCAAAGCGCTGTACGGAGTAATGGGCCTGTGTCCGGAGCCCCTGAGAAAAGAATGTTGTAAAGGCCTATGCATAAGAGACCCACCATGCTCCCTAAGAAGGTGATGAAACTGATGGCGATGGCGCTCCCCGCATTGGCACCGCCGCGGTTCAGCATATAAATCTGGCCAAGTCCACCCCCTGAACTGGATGGGGTGAGCATGGCGACCCCCACATTCGCCCACTCCGCCTTGAGGCAGGTCCAGAAACCAATACCCGGTTGAAGCAGGCGGCAAACCACCCAGATCCTTATTCCACAGGCCACGGTGTCCAGGGGAAGACAGAGGAGCAGGAGTAACAAATAGCCCCAGCGAAGCTTGTCCCACGCGACTAACTGGTCTCCAGCCTCAATTCGAGTGAACTGAAACCAGAAGACGATGACGGTAAGCAATAGAAATGTGATCCCGCCAAGGAGGTATTTAGTGCCACGCCAACCCGTAACGCCGCGGGATGAAACGTCACATCCATACCCGTCTTCACAATCTAAAGGGGCACGTGACCCTTCACTTGATGCAGATGACATAGAGGAGCCTTCACTGCGCGTGTGCTAGAGTTGCATGGTCTGAACAGGTTCAAGTCTCAACGACGTGCAGTCCCTTGTCAAAGAAGAACAGATGTCGTTATAAGAGCGCCTCTGCCTGGGGGCCTCACTCCATATTCTCACATATAAGCTCGCCAAAACGGGAGCAGGAGACTTCTTCTGCGCCTTTCATGAGCCTGGCCAGGTCATAGGTGACTTTTTTGGAGGCAAAAGTTTTTTCGAGTGCGTTTTCCACAAGCCTGGTTGCCTCTGACCAGCCCATGTGATCCAACATCATAGCCCCACTCAAAATGAGAGAGGAGGGATTGACCTTATCCAAGCCCGCATATTTAGGCGCTGTGCCGTGGGTCGCCTCGAACAAAGCGTAACCGCTCTGATAATTGATGTTTGCCCCAGGCGCCATCCCCACGCCCCCCACCTGGGCCGCGAGGGCATCGGAGATGTAATCCCCATTCAGGTTCATGGTGGCAATGACATCGAATTCCTCAGGCCTTGTCAGGGCCTGCTGAAAGAAGATGTCGGCTATGGTGTCTTTAATGAGGATCCGGTCGGCCGGTAGCTTGTCTTCGATCTCCTCCCAGGTAACGGTCTTTTCCGAATAGTCTTTTTTGGCCAGCTCGTATCCCCAGTTCCGAAAAGCGCCTTCTGTGAATTTCTGGATATTTCCTTTGTGGACCAGGGTGACGCTTTTGCGGTGATGCGCCAAAGCAAAATCAATGGCCGCCCTGATGAGCCTTTGGCTTCCAGACTTGCTGATAGGTTTAATCCCAATCCCAGAATCAGCACGGATCGTCCAGCCGTATGTATTAGAAAGGTGATCCATCAGTTGACGGGTTTCTTGCTTGTCAGCCTCCAGCTCAAGGCCCGCATAGACATCTTCGGTATTCTCACGAAAGACCACCATGTCCACCTTGTGGGGTTCCCTGACTGGACTGGGGACACCCGGGAAATACCGGACAGGCCGGACGCAGGCGTACAGATCAAGTTTTTGTCTCAGGGCAACATTAAGACTTCGAATCCCTTCCCCCACAGGCGTGGTCAGCGGTCCTTTTATGCCCACCCGGTACTCTTTAAAGGCTTCAATGGTATCCTGAGGGAGCCAATCACCCGTCTGTTCATGGGCCTTTTGGCCGGCCAATACCTCTTTCCAGATGATCTGACGCTTGCCCGGCCAACACACTTCAACGGCTCGATCAAAGACCCGGACAGCGGCGCGCCATATATCGGGACCGATGCCGTCCCCTTCTATGTAGGGGATAATGGGACTATCCGGGACGACGAGTCTGCCATCTACAAATGTAATCTTCTCTCCTGAACCCATGATGCGGATCCTCCGATTTCCACCCCCAATCCCTCCGCCGTATAGGCTGGTCGTAATCCGTCATCCCCCGCCGCTTTCAGCGGGGGATCTAGAATGATTAAAATTTCCTGTCGCTTCCTGGATTCCCTTCGAGTTCGCTCAGGGTGGTGAGCCTGTCGAACCACGGGTCTCGCTCAACCCCGTATCAAGTACGGGGCAGGCTGCGGGCTCGCCCGGAATGACAGTTTTGTCGAATTGCGACACTGCCTCCATAAGGGCAGAGAGCACAGTGCAAGGTTGTGCGTCACCAAGATAGCATCTTTGATAAGAGGGTCAATCTATTTCATGAAGATGGCGTCGAGATGCTCTCCGTGATTGACAACTTTTTATAATTAAATTAGGTAGATAATTGTGAGCGGCGCATCCCGAGGCTTCTTTATATACTTAAGGCCTCTACCAGAGGTCATTGCGAGCGTAGTGAAGCAATCTCTTTTTGTGGCAGCTAGTCTGGGTGATAGTCCCCAAGAGATTGCTTCGTCGCCTGCGGCTCCTCGCAATGACTTTTAGGGTTTCTATAGGTTGTAGTTTTTCTGGTAAGGCAACATTTGTAATCGTCCCGGCAGCTGGAAGAGATGAGTTATTGATGTATAACAAGGAAACCCAAATGCGGGATCTTTCCCTAATAGCAGAAGATTATTTTGGGTACATGGGAAGGCATTTTCCGCAGCAATGCGCAAGTGATGAGTTTTACTTCTTCCCCCGCTCAGAAACAGCCATTCGATATTTGGATACACTTGATGATCTAGAACCAGGGACAATTCAGGACCGTGTTCAATACGTCCAAAACCTTCTCAGAGAAGTTTCGTCAAAGGATTCGGAAAACCTGGAGCAGGAGATAGATCTGGTGCTCCTCAAACAGAGTATGGGCAGTTTTGTCCTGGAGTTTGGTGAGGCAGAGGTCTGGCAGAGAGATCCCACCCTTTACGTGAAAATTCCCCTCTTTGCAACGGGTCGCGTCCTTTTGCAGGAAGGCAAGACGCCGGCAGAGCTAAAAGCGGACCTCTTGACGCTCTTCATCCAGATCCCGCCCTTTCTCAGTCAGGCCGTGAAGAATCTCTCGAAACCTCCGGAGATCTCCGTGGAGGTGGCCCTCAACATGGCCCGCGATGCCCTGGATTTCTACGACCACAGTATTCCGCCCTTTATAGGGAAGAAGGCGGGGGGGGATGAAGAAGTGCTCGAGAAGAACAGAGCCGTGTCAGAGGCCTGGAAGATCTACATGAAGGATCTGCAGGATCTTTCATGTAGGGAATCATTTGCCGTGGGAGAAGATGGGCTTAGGAAGATTCTTGACACTTGCCTGTGTTATCCAAAATCATCCGATGAAATCTTGGAGACGGCGAATGAGGCCTCCCATGAGACACATGAGAAGCTCCGCGCCCTGTCCAAAAAGATAGACAGCCGCAAGCGCTGGGAGGAGCTAGTCTATGAAAAAAGGCCATCCATCGCATCATCCTCGGAATTCATGGCATTGTATAAGAACCAGGTGAAGGACCTGCAGCGTTTCTTCTACGCACAGGAGATCATTTCATTCCCACGCGGGGAATACGTGACTGTGCTTCAGACACCCCCCTATCTGCAATCCTTGAGGGCCACCGCATCCTACAGTGCGCCTCTGACAGGCAACAGGAAGAGCAATGGGATCTTTTACCTCACCCCAGGCAAAGAAGACTTGGCCAAGATCTCTGCCCACTGTCCCTATCTTTCTGCCCATGAGACCTATCCAGGCCACCATATATTGGACCATCTTCGCATTCATCATCCGAACCCGATCCGCCGTCAGATTGAATCCCCGCTTTTTTATGAGGGATGGGCCTGTTATGCGGAACAGCTTTTGGATGAGCTGGGATATGTGCGGGATCTGCGACAGCAGCTCATTGGCCTGAAACGCCAGCTATGGCGTAATCTGAGGGCAGAGTTGGATATCAAACTCCAGACAGGGAGAATCTCCTTGGACCAGGCAGCCAGGGAGATTGAAAACCTCGGTTTTTCCAGACAGAGGGCAGAGCGCCAGATCCGACGATTTGCCCTTACACCCGGGTATCAATTGTGTTATTTCATGGGGAATCATGAGATTGTCAGGCTGCGGGAGCAATTCTCTTCTCGATTAAGCCAAAGGACTTTTCACGATACACTCTTGGGCGGGGGTGAGATTCCTTTCTATTTAGTGGAGCTGAGATTGAAGGAGAAAATGAATGAAACAGGTTAAGGGCTATCACGGCGAGTGGAACATGGGCAGTCCCGGGGGATGGGACTATCAGCGCATCGCGCAGATACTGGGCAAGATGGCGTGGAATATGGTTCTAGAGAATGTGGAGGTGGACGTACAACTGGATTATGAAGATCCCCAGATCAATGCGGTGCCCGGGTTTGCCCGCATGATCCTGCGAGCCCATCAGAATCTCCACGGCAAAAATCCGGTGCACGCCGTGCTGCTTGCTGAGGCAGAAACCCTGGATCTGGTCCTGGAAAACAAGAACTTTGTGAATTACCTGAATGCCATCGAAGGGGTGAGGGCCTCCTTGGCAGGCCCGGGTCATCTCTCATTAAGAAATGGCAGAGTATGTTGCAAAGGAGAGGAAGCCACAGTCATTTTTATGGACTTTAACCTGAATGTGCTGACAAAGATTGGCAAAGGGGAGGATATCGAGCCGATCAGAGAGGCGATCAGGCAGGGCATCCTGGTGAATCCGCGGGGGATGGAACCCCTGGGCGCCAAGGGTCTTTTCGAGGTGATGACCGACAAATACAAGGAGCGACTGAGCGAAGATACGGTGAAGCACACGCCCTGGACCCGGCAATTCCATGCGCGCGCCACCACAGATCCAAACGGAGAGCCCATAGAGGATCTGGCGGCCTGGACGGAAAAGCATTGGGAGGGCCTGGTGCTCAAACCGGCTCACGGTTACTCAGGCCATGGCATCTTCGTCGGATACAAGCAGGAGAATCCTAAGAAGCATGTTCAGACCGCCCTGGACGCCGGTGATTACATTGTCCAACAACTCGTCCCCTTGGGCCTCTGGTCGGAGCAAAGTACGTGGCCTCTCCTTGAAGAGCGATCCCTTTTTCTGAAAGAATGGCAGACAGATTTCCGATGTTTTATTACAGACGAGGGGCTCCAGGGGTTTCTGGCCCGTTTTGGGGGCGTGCCCACCAACGTGGGTTCAGGAGGCGGGATCCAGCCTTTAGCCATCTTGAAAAAGAATATGAAGCCAAGAGCGGCCGTGGAAAGAATCAATGAAGGCCTTTTGAAGCTTGGCTACGAGGCCTTTGTGCAGATCCAGAATGAGGTGAACAAGAAGGCCATTGAAATGGGCTTCACGTATCTCTTGGGCCCCATCATGATCAGTCTCAGACCCAGGTTACTCACGATGGATCATATGGGTGAGCTGAGGCAATACGCCCAAAACCTATGGCAGGATGCCCTCAAACTAGAGGAACTCTGGCGGCAAGGAGAGCTGGATCATCTGGTCCAGGTAGGGGATGAAGAAAAGGAGTTGGCACTAAAACAACCCTGGCGTGGAAGCCCCGCGTTGATGGTATCTGATGGACTTTTCAGCTTTGGCGCGGACCTGATGAATGGATAACGTTCAGATTCTCTCGCCCGTCGGAGCATAACGGAAGTCTCGCCATTGAGGGGCAAGGCCATACAGTCGAGCGCAGACAGGAATATTAATCACGAAAGGAAAAAATTAAGAATCCGCGAAAAAATTCTTTAGACAGGAATTACAGGATTGCACCCCAGTTAAATAGGCAGCGCATTTAACGGGGCGCGCGGATAGAATAAAGGAGGATGAGCGATCTCTGATACCTTTTGATAGAGCATCTGTGTAATCCGTGTAATCTGCGGATCAGGAGTCTTGTTCAAACAGTATATCAACAAAGACGATATTACAACGTAGCGGATGCTTTTGGAGCGAGCCGTTTTCCGAGGTTACTAGATCCCTGAGATCCTGTTGATCTTGTCAAAATAAATCCCCTGTGGCTCTGGGGGCTCTGCGAGAGATATAGAGAGACCCTTTCACGGTCGGAAATCAACTTTAACAAGGGCCAATACATGTAGGAAAGAGCATGGCGGAATTTGATCCTGATTGGTGGAAGCGTATCTTTGATGATACCTATCTGATCACGGATGCGCGGTCAGTCTGCGATGATGATTTGACGTGCAGGGAAGTGGATTTCCTAGAGGAGATCCTCCAGATGGACAGGTCCTGGCCCGTCTTGGATCTCTGCGGGGGGCAGGGGCGCCACGCCCTGGAACTCTCTCGCCGAGGCTTTAAGGATGTTACTGTGCTGGATTATTCCGAGTATTTGATCAACCTGGGAAAGGAGAAGGCGCGGAGAGAGGGGCTGAATACCTTTTTCATAAAGAACGATGCAAGGGATACGGAGCTTGGCAGCGAGAGGTTCAAAATCATCTTTGTTATGGCCAGTTCCTTTGGCTATTTTGTGGAGGAGTGTGAGAATGAGAAAATCCTTTTTGAGACCAACCGTCTGCTCATGCCAGAGGGAAGGCTGCTTTTGGATCTCCCCAATAAGGATTATGTGCTGAAGAATTTTAATCCAGAGTCGTGGCATGAAGCGGACCATGACATCGTGGTCTGCCGCCAGAGGAGGCTGGAGGAGGATGTCTTATACAGCCGAGAGAAGGTGATTTCCAAGAGCAGGGGTGGGATCCGAGACGAGACTTACTGCACTCGCCTCTACAGTGAAGAGAAGATCGTGGAATTGCTGGTAGCTTGCGGTTTCACTTCCATAGACGTGCAAAAAGACTACGTTTCCCATGAGGATAGAGGGGACTATGGGTGTATGACCAATCGTATGATCGTGATCGCCCACAAAAGATAAATGATATCAATTTAAGTTACTCTCCGCCGAGAGAGTGCGCCACAAAGTCATTGCGAGGGAGTGAAAAGACCGAAGCAATCTCATAATGCATCGGAGATAAAGGGCTTGCTTCGCTGGCGCTCGCAATGACATGTTTTGCTGCGTCATGATCACTAAGTGGTTCGGTATTGAATCGACGCATAACCGATCGAAGAACACGATATAATCGAGGTACTGGATGAAATGGCTCACTGTACGCTTTCCAGAAAATACAAGGCAAAGTATCCTGGAGTCGGTTTCGGGTCAACCCTGATTTCGGGCTGTGAAAACTTCTTTAACCCGCCTGGATTTGATCAACACAAGAGGAAACTGCTCCGAAAAATGAGAAAAAGGCAGACCCTTGCCCAGATTACGGAACGCGTGGAGACCTACGACGGTTTCTTCAAGAGTTTTGGTTTTGAGTGCCCCTTGCCAGAGCATTTGAGGAGAACCATCCATAGCGGGTTTCCCAGGTATAACCTCATGGTAGATACCCACTTCATGGCTGAGATGTGTGCAGGGATTCTGGTGGCTGTCACCGATTATGACCGATTTGATGGGGCCTTAAGACTGGACCTGGCGGACGAAGGTGAGATCTGTCTGGGGATGGGAGGGCGTGAATTCAAGACGAAAGATGGAGAGATCGTATTGAGAGATGAAAAGGAGATCGTGTGTGTACTTTGCCAGGGTGCGGACGAGAAGACCCGGGTGACTGAGGAGACCAAAAATGTGCTCTATTATGGATATGCCGTACCGGGAATTGAGGCACGCTTTCTCGAGGAGGGCCTGAAGATTGCTGCTGATACAACAGCGGAATTTGGTCAAGGCAAAGTGGAATGGATCGAGGTTTTGGAGGAGGGGTAAAACAAAAACAAAAAAAACGTTGACAGGTAAAATTTTGTCAAATATAGTACTTTTTTGGTTTGTATTTTATAGAGGATTTTAATCAGGCATGGATTTAGTGAGCATTACCATCATCATAATTATGGAGGCAACGGGGATACTGCTGTCTTCCCTGTTGCTGCTCCTTTTGCTGGGTAAGCTCAAATTACCGGGCCTGGTACTCTCATAGTTTAGCCACACCAACTTTCGAAAATCCGTTATCAGGCCCGCCTGATAACGGATTTTTTTTCACCCCCACCCTTACCCTCCTCCTCGAGGGGGAGGGCAGGGAGGGGGGAAGCGGATGAGGAGAAGGCATGGGTAAAAAAATTGTTATTTACGATACCACGCTTCGTGATGGGACTCAGGGAGAACATATCACCCTCTCAGCCGAGGACAAACTCAGAATCGCTCGAAAACTGGATGCATTCGGGGTCCCTTATATTGAGGGTGGATTCCCAGGCTCAAACCCCAAGGATGCCAGGTTCTTTAAAATGGCCCGGAAGGCCTCCCTGAACAACACGCGATTGACGGCCTTCGGTAACACCAGAAGGGGCCACAGCACTCCAGAGAAGGACCAAAATGTCAAAGCACTTCTAAAGACAGAAGCGGAAACGGTAACGATCGTTGGCAAAAGCTGGGACCTTCATGCCACAGAGATTTTACGGGTCTCCTTGGATGAAAATCTCTCCATGATCGAGGATACCCTGGCCTTCTTGAAAAAGCAGGGCAGAGAAGTCATCTATGATGCGGAACATTTTTTCGATGGGTATAAACACAACCCAGCCTATGCCCTGGAGACTGTAAAGGCGGCCATCAGTGGTGGAGCAGACACAATCGCGTTATGCGATACGAATGGCGGGACCCTTCCCCATGAGATCCAGACGATCATGGGGGAATTGATACCTCATATCAGCGTGCCCATAGGCATCCACGCCCACAATGATTGCGGTCTGGCCCTTGCCAATTCTCTGGTGGCTGTTCAATCAGGCGCCTCAATGGTTCAGGGAACCATTAATGGTTACGGAGAGCGTTGTGGAAACGTAGATCTCCTCTCTGTGGTGGGGAATCTTCAGCTCAAAATGGGCTATCAATGCATTGCTCCAGAAAAGTTGAAGCAGTTGACCGAGCTTTCCCGCTATGTGAGCGAGGTGGCCAATGTTCCCCCACTGAATCAGCGGCCCTTTGTGGGCAAAAGCGCATTTGCACATAAGGGTGGCGTTCATGTCAGTGCCATTATGAAGAACCCTGCATCCTACGAGCATATGGACCCGGAGCAGGTGGGCAATCGCCGACGGGTCCTGGTTTCAGATCTTTCCGGCAAGAGCAATATCAAGTACAAGAGCCGGGAAATGGGCATCAAGCTGGGAGGCAATGGGTATGATAGTGAGAAGATCGTGCAGGAGATCAAGAAGCTCGAGGACCAAGGCTATCAGTTTGATGCGGCTGAAGGGTCCCTGGAACTTCTGATGAAGAAAGCGACGGGACAGTTTGAAGAACCCTTTACCCTGGAGTCCTTCCGCGTGACCATCGAAAAGAACCGTTCCGGGCCCAGCACTTCTCAGGCCACAATCAAGATTTCTGTGGGCGGGGATCATGAGATTACCGCAGCAGAGGGAGAAGGCCCGGTCAATGCGCTTGACCATGCATTGAGAAAGGCACTGAACAAGTTTTTTCCACGGATTAAGGAGATGGGGCTGGTGGATTTCAAGGTGCGCGTTATTGACGGGGGTGATGGAACGGCAGCCAAGGTGAGCGTCAAGATTGAATCCAGGGACGCCCGAGAAATCTGGTCCACCATCGGCGTGTCGGAAAACATTATCGAAGCGAGCTGGCAGGCCCTTTCGGACAGTGTGCAGTATAAGCTTTTAAAGGAGTTAAACGGAGAGTAAGAGATGAACAAAAATTCTATTGTAGAAATAGAGAGCCATCCCGCAGATTTCCCCCATCCAGGGAATCTGCGGAGGGTCCTTGCTGGGTAGCCTCTTTCCTGTAAAGCTAGAGCCCAATCACCACAAGAAAACATCAAATATGCATAAGGAGGTTATCCAATGAAGGATCAGGTCATTATCTTTGATACAACACTTCGCGACGGTGAACAGTCCCCAGGAGCCAGTATGAATGTGGCTGAGAAGTTGCGTCTTGCCACACAGCTTGAAAAGCTGGGGGTGGACGTGGTGGAAGCGGGCTTTCCAGCCGCATCTCCTGGAGATTTGGAAGCGGTCAAGGCGATTGCCCATAAAATTCGTGGCGTTCAGGTGGCAGGGCTTGCCAGGGCATCCAAGGAAGACATTGATCAGGCCTGGGAGGCCATCAAGGATGCGGCTCACCCGAGAATTCATACCTTTATTGCCACGTCAGATATCCACCTGAAACACAAGCTAAAGATGAGCCGTGAAGAGGTGATAAAGGCCACGGTGGACGCGGTCAAATATGCGAAGACGTTTACCGATAACGTGGAATTCTCCACAGAGGATGGCTCAAGGAGCGATAGGGATTACCTTTGCAAGGTTTTCGAGGCGGCTGTTGAGGCAGGTGCCACGACCATCAATCTCCCGGATACCGTGGGATATGCCCTCCCCCATGAGTTCGGGGAGCTGGTCAGTTACGTGGCAGAGCATACGCCCAATCTTGAGAAGGCCATACTGAGCGTGCACTGCCATAACGATCTGGGACTTGCCACGGCAAACACCCTGGCAGGCCTCAGGGCTGGAGCCCGACAGGCAGAGGTGACCATCAACGGGATCGGTGAACGCGCAGGGAATACCTCCCTTGAGGAGGTGGTGATGGCCCTTTACACCCATAGGGATCACATGGGCCTGAACACCCGGATCAATACAAAAGAGATCTATCCCGCAAGCCGGCTTGCGTCTATGATTACCGGCATCGTGGTCCAGCCTAACAAGGCCGTGGTTGGAGCAAACGCCTTTGCCCACGAGGCGGGAATCCACCAGGACGGCGTACTGAAACACAGGATGACTTATGAGATCATGGAACCGGAGACAATAGGCCTGGCTACGAATCGGCTTGTTTTGGGGAAACACTCGGGGAGCCATGCCTTTCGAGATCGGATTAAGGTCCTGGGCTATGACCTGGAGGAGAAGGATTTCAAACGTCTCTTTAAAAAATTTAAGGAACTGGCAGACAAGCGCAAAGAGATCCTGGACGAGGACATTGAAGTCTTGATTGCAGAGGAGATCTTGCGCGTCCCAGACCGATTTAAACTGGACTATCTCAACGTGGTTTGCGGCACGGTGGCAGTGCCAACGGCCACCGTGAAGCTGAGAATAGATGGAAAAGAGGCCCAAGGCGCGGGGTTTGGTGTGGGTCCCATTGATGCCACTTACAACACGATTGCCAAGATCACGGGCACCAGTTCGCAACTCATGCGCTTCACGGTCACCGCGGTGAGTGGCGGCATGGACGCACAAGGGGAGGTGACAGTGCGTCTCAAGGAGAATGGGCTTGTGGCCCTGGGAAAGGGCGCAGATTCAGACATTATCACGGCAAGCGCCAAGGCCTATGTCAACGGGCTGAATCGCCTTGAATACCTCAAGGAGAATCCGTCCCTCATGCCGGATCAGAGGAGCCTTTAGCAGGATGGTGTAGTTAAGCTTGCCCGTGAAATGATTAATCAATATAGGGCTTGGCAGGAGTTGGGTTTTGCATGAGTGAGGCCACGCCCCATTTCTCTAGGCCATATCCTAACTATACCTCCCAACGGGCTGTAGGATTCTTTGCTTCTGTAAGTTTAGGCAGAACTAAATAAACGACTAAACGTGGTGAAAAGGCATGAGGTCTTTCTTTACAAGACCTCATGCCTTTTGTATAAGCTGGTTTTGAGGGGTGAATATGAAAAACGGAATGACCATCACAGAGAAGATCCTGGCAGCCCATGCGGGCATGGATTCGGTGGGTCCGGGGGATATTATTCAGGTTCAGGTGGATCTGGCCTTGGCTAACGATATCACTGCGCCCCTGGCCATACGTGTTTTCAATGAAATAGGGACTGGCAAGGTCTTCGACAAAGGAAAAATCGCCCTTGTGCCGGACCATTTTGTGCCGAACAAGGACATTCCTTCTGCTGAGCAGGCAAAGGTCATGCGGGATTTTGCCCGGGAACAGGGCATTGAGAACTACTTCGAGTTGGGGGAAGGAGGAATCGAACACGTGATTCTGCCTGAAAAGGGCCTGGTTGTTCCCGGCGATCTGGTTATCGGGGCAGACAGCCATACCTGCACCTATGGGGCTTTGGGAGCATTTTCCACCGGGGTGGGAAGTACGGACCTTGGCGTGATCTTTGCCACCGGCAGGACGTGGCTCAAGGTGCCCGCCACCATAAGGCTGAACTATGAAGGTCGTCTGCGGCCCTGGGTGGGGGGTAAAGATTTGATTCTTTTTACCCTGGGAGAACTGGGTGCGGACAGTGCGGTCTACAGGGCACTGGAATTTGGGGGGAAAGTCATTGATAGGCTCTCAATAGATCACAGGTTTACGATGGCCAATATGGCCGTGGAGGCGGGTGCAAAGAATGGCATCGTGGAACCGGATGAGACCACGTCTCGCTATGTGAAAGAAAGGTGCGACCGGGAGCCATCGCTGTTAAGGAGCGATCCAGGGGCAAAATATGAAAAGGTATTGGAGATAAAAGTGGATGACATTGAGCCGCAGGTGGCATTCCCCCACTCCCCGGATAATGTGCGCCCCATGTCTCAGGTTGGGCGGGTCCCCCTTGATCAGGTCTTCATAGGGTCATGTACCAATGGGCGGTTCGAAGACCTCAAGGAGGCAGCAGCGGTTCTAAAGGGCAGGTTCGTGTCTAAAGGAACAAGGCTAATCGTGCTGCCCGGTAGCACGCTCATCTACAAACAGGCCCTCCAAAAAGGGATTTTGGCGACACTCATTGAGGCGGGTGCGGTGATAGGTCCGGCCTGCTGCGGGCCTTGCCTTGGAGGACACATGGGTATCCTGGCGGAAGGCGAAAAGGGGCTTTCAACGAGCAACAGGAACTTCATTGGGAGAATGGGACATCCAAAGAGCGAGGTCTATTTGGCCAATCCCCCAGTGGCGGCCGCCTCAGCTGTGCTGGGAAGGATAGGATCCCCCGATGAGCTCTAAGTGAAAGGGGCTGTGTGAAGACATGAAATTTGAAGGTAGAGTTTGGAAGTTTGGAGACCATGTGGATACGGATTTGATCATACCCGCAAGGTTTCTGAACGTATCTGATGAAGAGGAGCTTGCGAAGAATTGCTTTGTTGATCTGAGGCCTGATTTTGTGGGAGAAGTTCAGGTGGGTGATGTCATCGTGGCTGGAAAGAATTTCGGCTGCGGC